>ENA-UOWE01003738-UOWE01003738.1-activated-sludge-metagenome-genome-assembly--contig:-NODE-3738-length-15298-cov-4.655252_pt1 | contig 15298 bp, 10 predicted proteins | sample MGYA00249841_ERZ761562 | MGnify/ENA primary metagenome ERZ761562 (study PRJEB28883, sample SAMN05720200) | activated sludge metagenome | isolation source: Anaerobic digester | place: Japan... | reverse complement strand
AATCTGAAAGAGTTTTCGATAATGAAAAGAATTTTTCTTGTTCCTTTGAGTCGGTAAACAATGTGTTTTGATGACCTTCATTTACGGCATTAAAATAAAAACTTCGAATAATATGTAAATCTACTATTACTCGCATTTCATAATCCATGCACCAATCTAAGGCATTACGTAAATATACAAATGATTCAGGAATCGGTTTGCCATTTTCGTCCCACATTTCCTTTTCATCTATTGGTAATCTAATATGATCATATCCTAAACTATCAAGTAGTTTAATATCTTCTTTGGTGAAAAATACATCGCGTTTCGAAAAACCATACACTTGCGATAACCAATGGCTTATATTAATACCACGGCGAATTACAAATCCCGATGGATTTAATGGTGTTTCTACCTCTTCAGTTTTTGATGATTTTTCTCCTGTACTACACGATAATAAAATACCGAGCGCAATAAACATTGTAATTTTTTTTATCATAATTCTTTTTTTTTAATTGCTACTTGTAACGAGTAAACATGTAATTTATTGTTATATCTATACCTTTTGTGTATAAATCCATGCTGCTTTGTACGGTTCTTGTTTTTGAATTGTTTCCAACGATTGTTTCAAAACTTCTTTTGAAAATGCTGTTTCTACATAAACTCTTATCTTACCGTCTTTTTTTATTATTCCGGCATTGCTAAATGTAACTTTGAGTTTAGAAACTTGTATTTTAGCATTTTTTTCGGAACTATAACTTCCGACAATTATATAATATTGAACCCTTTGTTCGATGGGCATATTTGTTTGAACATGCAATTGTTTTGTTTGTTTTATTTGTGTTGCAGCCTGAATAGTATTTTTTTCTTGAGTTGCATGTTCTATAGTTGATTGATTTGATGCCGTTTGTTGGTGTTGATATGATTCAATTGGTTCGGTTTTTTTATATTCTAATACCGGTATTGGTTTCCGCGGTATAGAAAAGTCAACATACGCATCGGTATCTCGAAATAGTGAAATGATACTTGTCATATGAGGAGCATGTATAATATTTGGTATTAAAAGAGCTCCAAAAATAACAGGAGATAATATAAAGGTTGTTTTTATTATTTTTTTATGAAGGGGTAAATTAGATTTTTTTTTTTCTACATATTCTTTTAATCTGCTTTCTTTAGGGAGAATATGTACTGAAAAATCAGTTAATCCATATGCTTGTGTAGATACTTTTTGGTTAGCAGGTTCAAATTCTATTGCATGATGATTATAGTAAAGAGTACCAATGCCTTGTAAATTTACAATATTTGTGGTTTGTAAAATGTCTTTTGTTGTATTTACAAATGTATCTACTTCTTTACGCGCTTGCTCTTTTGTTAATTTATACTCGTGTTCTAATACCGATACAAGTACTCCATCATCATGCTGTAAGAGCGTATTAAATGCTAAAATTTTTTGTGGTGGCAGAAATTTAACGTAGTCAGATTGAATAATTCGTGCCGGTTGATATTGTGATACAAAACTGCCTAATCCGGGAATAGTTATAAAATTTTTAGTTTGTAAAATTGTATGTATAACTGTTTCTAATTTCATGCAGTTTTTATTTTATACAAAAATAAATCCTGCACACATGCAAGTTCCTAAACAGCCTTTTGAGTTATGAGTGATTTATTAACAAACACTCTAATCATTTATTGTTATTGACGTAGTGATTTTATTTTTTCAATAAATAATTGCATTGCTTGTTGTTTTGTAGTGTCAAACGTATAATCAATATTATGCTGCAGATATTGGTGTAAATCAAACGGCACGCGTTTATTGCTTTGTGATATAGAGTCTGCTATGTGTTCTACACCAAAGCGTAACGCCGAATTAAATTCTTGCATATAATCCGGAGGGAGAGGTTTATTTGCAACCCAACATGCAAAAACAAAAGGCAAAGAAAATGCTTGATACCATTCGTAAGCTAAGTCATAGGAATATGGATAATCCGGATATTGTAACATTGCTCTATCTCCTATAATTATTTTGCTTTCTATAGTCGAGTCGGTTTCGTATCCGGCTTCTCCAATTGTATACAATGGTTGGATATTCCAAAATTCTTGAGCCAATACTTTTGTAAGTAAATTTGATGTTCGTGATTGGTAATCGAGAACTATATGAGATACTTGTTGTATAGGGATTTTGCTGAAAAGTTTACCGAAGCTACCTGTTGTATTGCTCCTATACAAAAATCGGAAATAATGTGTGAATTCGAAATTTCTGAAATAGCAGCTGCAGGAACTATTGATATATCTACAGTGTTGTCTTGTAATCGTTGTACACCTTGCGATGGATAATGATAATAAAATTCGGAATGAGTTGAAATATACGCAGATTTTTTAAGCCCATAAACAAAAGGTATGGTATTGCTATAATCAATTATAGAAATACGAATTGTCATATCATTTGCTTGCAATTATAGTTTGTCCGCCCCAAACAACCTGATTCATTTCTACAGTAATATTCATTGAAAGAGGAATAAATATATCGACGCGTGAACCGAATTTTATAAAACCAAATTCTTGATTTTGTTGTGCACTGTCATCTTTTTTTGAGTAGTTTACAATTCTGCGAGCTACAGCACCGGCAATTTGCCGAAATAATATTGTGCCAAAATTTGTTTGCATTACTATAGTAGTTCGTTCATTTTCTGTAGATGATTTTGGGTTAAAAGCAGGTAGTTTTTTTCCATCGTGGTGAATGCTTTCTATAACAGTTCCGGCACAAGGATATCTGTTTATATGCACATTAAGAGGAGACATAAAAATTGAAATTTGTCGGCATTTACAATGCAAATATTCTTGTTCTTCGATTTCTTCTATTACTACAATTTTCCCATCGGCTGGTGCTATAATAGCATGTTCGTTATATGTAAAAACACGTTTGGGATTTCGAAAAAAACTTACAATGAATATAAAAAAACCAAATGAAAGTATTGCAAAAGGATATATTACAAATTCATGTACTTGTTTTTGTTGTAGATATAAATTTACTAAGCTTAGTATTGCCCCCACAAGTATTATGGTAGAATACCCTTCTTTGTGTATTTTCATAGTTTTAATGTTTACATAGTAATTATTTGCAAATATGCAAAAAAAGCAGGAATTGAAAAAATTACACTGTCAAATCTATCGAGAAATCCTCCATGTCCCGGTAGTATTGAGCCGGAGTCTTTAATTTTTAAATATCGTTTAAACATTGATTCTGTTAAATCGCCAAAAGTTGAAGCTATTACTATAACTATTGCTGCTCCAATCCATTCTAAAACAGATAATTCGAAAAATAATAGATTTGAAAATATATATGCTATTCCTACCGTAGATAGTAAACCACCTATAAATCCTTCAACGGTCTTTTTGGGCGAAATGCGAGGGAAAAGTAAATGTTTACCCAATGTCATTCCCCATACATACGCAAATGTGTCATTTGCCCATATAAATATGAACAAAGCCATAATGATGTTTGATTGAAATACATGAGAATTTTCGGCAAATGCTAAATTTGGTAATAATGCAAACGGAATACTAATATACAGTAAGCCTAAAAAAGTGTATGAAATAGAGTGGAATGGTTTTTTTGAGTCTTTGAAAAGTTGTAATACAAAAATTGCCATAAATAATGGAATCAAGAGTATATAGTAATCTAATGGCATTTGCCAATAGTGTTTACAATATGAAGCTGTAAAAAGCAATGCCGAAATTAGAATAGCAAACCATGCATGGGTATGTATGCCTTTTTGTTTAAGTAACGAATAAAATTCGTGCAAAATAAGAATATGTAATACGAGGAAAATAGAATAAAAAACTATAGGTGTTGTATAAAGTGATGCACAAATAACCCCAATGTATACTATTCCGGTAATGATTCGTAATATAAGGTTCTTCATGCGTGCTATTCTTCTATAAGTATTACAATTAATTCTTTTGGTCCATGAGCACCCAAAACAAGTGTTTTTTCTATGTCGGCAGTTCTACTTGGACCTGTTATAGAGGTTATTTGCGAGGGATATGAATCTCCATATGTGTTTTCAATATGAGCCAATGCTTGTGGAAAATCAGGGTGTAATTGATGTGTATATGCCAGCACAATATGTATTTCAGCCGATGCAATAGGTCTTCGCCCTTGCATATGCTCTGATGATATTAAAACGCTTGCTGTGCGAGACACTAATGCTTCGCAGCGAGTAAGCGAATATGTTGCTGTTCGTGATGCTTCATCACTCTGAGAATAATTTATTGCAAATGATTCCAATAAAGGTTGAAGTTGGGTATCGGTACAATAGATGTTGGTTGAACCTATTCTAGTTTTTATGTATGCAAAAGCATCTTTAAGTGAACTAACTATTTCGCATGTGCCACTTAAATTTTCGAGAGTTTTTTTAAACCATATTTGTAAGGGCTCATGAGGTTGTACAAAATATTCAGAAGTGTCTGTAAGTTTTGTATACTCATAGTTCCACGTTGGTCTGTGTTTGCGAAGTGCATCGAGAATATCTTGTTTTGCAGTAGAATCAGTCTTCATTCTATAAATTTTGTTGATTTCCGTTAGGTTCATCAATAAGTTTATGCTCTTGAGATGAGAAAGATTCACGTTTACCGAATATTTTTTCTAAATCTTCACTAAAAATCACTTCTTTTTCTAAAAGTAATTGAGCTAACTGTGTTAAGCCATCTTTATGTTTAATCAATATTTCGCGAGCTTTGTTATAAGCTTCATCTATGATTACACGAACTTCTTTGTCAATTAATATAGCAGTTTCATTACTATATGGTTTACTAAATGCATATTCGTATTGTCCTGTTGAATCATAAAAACTTACATTTCCAATTTTGTCACTCATACCAAAATATGTAACCATTGCATAAGCTTGTTTGGTTACTTTTTCTAAATCGTTAAGAGCCCCTGTTGATATTTTACCAAACGTAATTTCTTCGGCAATTCTACCACCTAATGTAGCACATATTTCATCTATTATTTGCTCTTTTGTAGTTATTTGCCGTTCTTCAGGTAAATACCATGCTGCCCCCAAAGCTTTACCTCTAGGAATAATAGTTACTTTAATTAAAGGGTGTGCATGTTCAAGAAGCCAACTAAGAGTTGCATGTCCCGCTTCGTGAAAAGCGATAGTTCGTTTTTCTTCGCGTGTTATAATTTTATTTCGTTTTTCTAAACCTCCAATAATTCGGTCTACAGCATCAAGAAAATCTTGTTTCTCAACAGATTTTTTATCTTTACGTGCAGCTATTAATGCCGCTTCATTACATACATTTGCAATGTCTGCACCCGAAAAACCGGGTGTTTGTTTTGCTAAAAATTCCGGTTTAACTTCGTCTGATACTTTAATAGGTTTTAAATGAACTTTAAAAATTGCTTCACGCTCATTTATATCTGGCAATTCTACATGAATTTGACGATCAAATCGTCCGGCACGCATAAGAGCTTTGTCTAATACATCGGCACGGTTGGTTGCGGCAAGTATTATTACTCCTTTATCGGTCTCAAATCCATCCATTTCTGTAAGTAATTGATTGAGAGTGTTTTCTCGTTCGTCATTTGCTCCCATATTTGGATTTTTGCCTCGGGCTCTACCTATGGCATCAATTTCATCAATAAATACAATACAAGGTGCTTTTGCTTTAGCTTCTTTGAATAAATCGCGAACACGAGCTGCTCCAACACCAACAAACATTTCAACAAAATCTGATCCTGACATAGAGAAAAATGGTACTCCGGCTTCGCCTGCCACCGCTTTTGCAAGTAATGTTTTACCTGTTCCCGGAGGTCCTACCAATAAAGCACCTTTTGGAATTTTTCCACCTAATTCAGTATATTTTTTTGGATTTTTCAAAAAATCTACAATTTCTCGTATCTCAATTTTTGCTTCTTCTAATCCTGCAACATCGTTAAAGTTAGTTTTTACTTTATCTTCTGCATTATCAAATAATTTCGCTCGCGATTTTCCTATATTAAAAATTTGAGCACCGGGTCCCATTCCGCCACCCATTTTTCGCATTATAAACATCCATACACCTATAAGAATTATAAGAGGTAATATCCATCCTATAACATCGGCAACATAATTATGACGTGTTTGATGTTCAATACTTATTTTATTAGTATCTGGAAATGAACTTTGTATTTCATCAACTTTTCGTTCAAAAGATTCTACCGAACCAATATTAAACGTGTATTCTGGTTTAGCTCCTCCAGAAACATCTTTAGCTCCCGGATTAGTTTTTAAAAATACTTCAACAATTTCTTTATTTACTATTACAACTCGCTCTACTTCATTAGATTTGAGCATGCGGTAAAATTCCAAATCTGTTGTTTTTGTTCCCCCGGATGAGCCTAAATCCATAAAGTTTATAGCAATGAATGCAACCAATAGTATTGCATACACTACAAATATATTATTATTAGCTTTGGGATTTTTTGAACCTGGCATTGATGGTTTTCCAGATTCATTATTTTGTGTTTGTTTTTCTTCGTTAGTTTGTTTGTCGTTAGCCATAGTATTATTTATAAATTATAATCTTTTATAGTACAGTCTGCCCATAATTCTTCGATAGCATAATATGAACGAATATGTGGCTGAAATACATGTACCATTATATCTGCATAGTCTAAAATTACCCATTCTGCATTATCAAAACCGGTTGTTTTCCATACTTTTACACCTGCTTTTTTTTGGGTAAAATCTATTACCGAGTTCGAAATAGCTGACACATGTGTATTTGAATCACCTTCGCAAATTACAAAATATTTACATATAGCATTTTCAATTTTTTTGAAATCGAGTGAACATATATTTTTGCCCTTCTTTTCTTCGATACCTGCTATTATTGTTTGTAATAATTTTTTACTGCTTATAGTTTTATTCATTTTTTGTAATACTCGTTTGACAAAAATATAAATATATTCTTACAAATAAAAACTATATTTTTAGAAACAAGTTTTATATGTATTTATTATAAAAAAAAAGAGAAACCCACATGTGAGTTTCTCTTTCAAATATGATTGTAAAATTATTATCGTAAGATAGATTTGAAGTTAGAATCTTCAGCAAATGCTTTGAATTCTAAATCTTTTTTAGCACGTTCACGTAACGAAGAATCTTTTTCTACAGCTACTTTTAAGTTTGAAACTATCATGTCAATATTTTTTTGACGAGCACCAATTACTGCTTTTAAATAATATGCAGATGCATTTTCTGATTCGCCTGCTTTGGTTATTGTAGAAAGAGCACCATCTACATCACCGTTTAACAATTTTGCTAATGAAGCGTTGAATGTAGCATTACTACCAAACATTGCAACAGCAGCAGGATAATCACCTTGTTTTAATTTAATTACACCTAAATTATATTTTACTTCAGAACCAGCACCTTGAGCTACTTCAAACAATTCAACTGCTTTTTTCATATCGCCTTGTTTTACAGCAATTACACCCAAGTTGTTTTTTACAGCTTTATCACCTTCTGATAGCTCGTTTGCTTTATTTAATGCCGTTGTAGCTTCTTGTAGTTTATTTTGAGCTATTAATGCTACACCTAAATTGTTTTGTAATTTCCAACTTTCAGGATACATGGCTACTCCATTTGATAATATTTTTATAACATCATCATTTGATGAAGCTAATGTTGTAGTAAATAAAAATTCTTCTTCAGTTAATGAATGTTTACTAACAGCCAACCCAGCGTTTAATAATTGTTCATCTGTTTTACCTTTTTTCTCAGCATTTACTATAACTTTTGAACGACGAAGTTTTGGTAAAATTTCATCAGCAATTCGTTTGTAAACAACTGCCATTTTTTTGATTTCAGCTTCACGAGCTATTGGGTCAGAATAGCGAGAAAGCACTGATAAAATAACATCTTTATCTTGAATATTAGAATTTTGCATTAATGCTCTAAATCCTTCCCAGTCTTCAGCAGTGAAGTTACCTACTACTTCGTTTTTATTTAATTCTTTTTTAATAGCTTTTTCTGCAGCTGATTGACGATTTTGTGCTAAACTTGTATTTGTTTGTTCAGACCCGTCTGGTGATGCAAAGCCATGAATTTCAACATTTTTAAATACTATAGTAGTGTCTTTTTCTAAATTTTTAGCAAAAGATTTCAAACCTTTCATTCCTGCTTTAGTTAATTCTTTTGGTTGAATTACTGATTGGCTGATAGGAAATAGAATTTCTGATTCTGATGAAATTATTTCGCTTCGTTTTAATTGGTTAGTAACACTTATTGTTTGAGCTTCGTTTTTCATTAATGCAGCAGTAGAAAGAACTCCGTCAGCTATTTTAACCTCTGGCATATCTACTGATTTTGATTTAATAGATGTTTTAGAATTTATAACTAATTCAGATTTCAACATTCCTGCTTGATATGGAACTTTACCTGAAAATGAAAAACTACCTCCATTTGTATATGATATAGTTGTTCCATTTCCTTGCACTGCTTCACCTTGTAAGTTAATTTGTCCAAAATTTACACTGCCGTTATCCCATTTTAACATTGGTGTAACTACCATTTGAGCTTTTTTGTTGAAGAATTTTGCAGGGTAATTTCCGCTAACTGTTACTTCAACGCTATCACCTTTCATCTCAAGTGGATTAGGAGTAACATCATATTTTAACGTAGATGCATTTTTTAACATCTTGTTTGGACTGCTACATCCTACAACTAATATAATTGCAGATGTTAACATTAATTGAAAAACTTGTACTTTTTTCATTTTCATAATTCTTTTGAAATTTATAAATAACAATAAATGTTAATACTTTTGTTAATGAATGACAAAAATAGAAATGTTTTTTTATATAACAACAATAAATTGCTTAAAAAATGTTATGTTTTTTTAATTTTTTTACTACTATCCTACATTAAATTTTTATTTTTCTGTCAGTATTTATGTATTTTTATATAAATAGTAGTACGTAAAAATATATTTACAACGATTTATTTGCCTAAAAATCAAGACTTAAGGATAGGTAAAATATTTTTTGTGTAATGCCATCGTCAACTCCTCTTGCCCAATCTAGTCTTAAAAAATATCCAAACAATCGAGACCGTATACCATATCCATAACCATATACAAATGGACTTCGCATTTCGTCTACTACTATATGTATAGGTTGATTATCAATTATTAAATAATTGTATGCATTTTCTTTATTACCCGGATACATTCCCGCCCAGGATGCTCCAATGTCAAAAAAACCTATTATTTGAAAATTGGCCCAAAAATCAGAAGCTATTGGACGTTTTACAAAATTTTGAAATACAGGAAGTCGTAATTCATTATTGCAAACTCCAAATGAAGGTCCGTTACGTATGTTTTGATTAAAACCACGCATATTGGTACCTATAGCTTGATATGTCCAATCAACCGAACGATCGTATTCAATTGATGTGTTGAATGTTTCGTATTTAGGTATTATATTTATCCAATTATCCACACTGCCTAAATAATAAAGTAATGGTGTTTTCCCGAATGAATAGCTATATGCCAATCGTTGTGCAAATATGAAGTTCTTATATATAGGTGTATATTTTCTAATATCAAATCCAAATACTGTAAGATAAGCATTAAGGTTTGTAACATCGCTGTATAATTCTGCAAAAACTTTTGCTCGTGTGCCGTATAATATATTTAATGCTTTGGGGGTAGTATTATCAAATATGTATTTGCACGAAATTCCAGCCCACATATGTGTTTGAGTAGGTTCTGCTAATGAGCTTACATCGGTAGAAACTACTACATCTTTGTTGTATCTAATATGTGGACTAAAAATAAATGATTGAATTTGATTAAATGGGTATTTTAATAGTACGATAGTATTATAATCTTGTAATTTGTGATAAAACACACTGCCTCCCGATGTCCCTTCTGCCGAATATGTAAGCAAGGATTGTTTATGAAATAATACTTGTTTGTCCCATCTATGTATTAAATTTTCTATTGATATAAGGAATTCGTTCGTTTGTAAATTTCCGGTAAAACGCACTCCGCCCGTAAGTCTATAATCTTCAAATAAATCTATTACTCCAAATTTGAAAAAGGCATTCATGCCGGGCATATAATAAAAGGCATTTCCGGTAAATGCTTGATAGGATGTATTTATAAATCCAAAATCTACTTGATTTACTATTTGATTTATATAAAAATTTGTTTCGTATAAGCGAGGAATTCGTATTTGAGAATAACTGCTGTCGGATGAAAAAATACTGTCTACTACATAATGAGAAGGGTTTGTTTCGAATTCAAATGTATAGGCAGCGTAATCTATGTGGTCGTATAAAATTGTATTTGATTGCGAGCGATATTGTTGTTCGCGAAATTTAAATTCTAATGTTGTGTCGTGTACATATTTATAATGTGTAGTTTGTATGTTTGATATATTTTGATTTGTGAGAGATTCTAAGGGGAGTATTTCAAAAAGTTTTTTTTTGTTTTGGTTCGAATATAACAGTATTTGTTTTGTTTGTGGAGCTAGAGAATAGTATACTATATTATTTGCTGAATTTGTTATTGGATGTGTTTTATGAAAATATCTATAATGAATTGTAGTATCTATAAAATGTATTGAACTGTCGGGGGTGGTTCTGTATAAGTTTTGAATTCCATTTTTATCGCTTATGTACATATATGATCCCGGGGTAAATTCGCGTGGAATATATTCATTGTCAAATACTGTATTTTCTAAGCGTTGAACCTCTGCGTTTTTTGTTTTAGGTAGTATATACAAATCGTAGGTTGTTCGAGCTGAATCTCTTATCTGGTTTGGTAATGGTGAATTTCGATTTGATGAAAATAGAATTTTTGAATCATTCTGAATAAATATAGGATATCTATCGTCGGCTATATCGTTGGTTAATTGGGTATGAGCATAGGTTTGCAAATTATAAGTGTACACATCGGTTTGTCCATTTTTGACACCCGAAAATACTATTGTATTACCGTCTTTCGCATATTCAAAATCTAATACCTTTTCAAAATAATGAAATTCTCTATCTATTAGTTCTTTATCTTGAATTATATAAGTATACATGTATATAGTTCCTTTTTTTTCGACAAAAAAAGTACATGATTCTCCTCGCGGATGCCATGCAATTGAAGGATATGTGTAGTCTATTATTTGTTCTATTACACTTCCGGTTGTATATATTTTTTTGTGTTTATTGCGTGCTAATGATGTAATATAAATCGATATTTTTCCCGATTTGTTAGTTACATATGCAATTTTGGAAGCATCAGGGGAAAGGCATATGTGTGTAACTGGTTGTTTTTTTGTTTTTCTTGCAAGTTTCAAAATGTGAGTATTTTCAATTTTTGTATGTGAAATATTGCGTTTTTCTTTAAAATATTTTTCGGTTTCGATTACTACTTCTGAAATATTTTTCTTTATTACATAGGTAAAAGCTTCGTCAATATTTTCGGTAACTTTAGCAACAAATAAAATATTAGAAATAGCTTGTTTTCCGTAGATTTCTCCAATAAATTTCCAAATAGCATGTCCCAGTATTTCGGCATCATAAGATTGTACATGAACAATATTTTTAAATGTGTTACTCGCAAATCCGTTAATTACTTGTTCTTCAATAATAGGATTCCATGAATTTGACGCATATTCCGCCATTCCATTTACAAACCAATCGGGGAAATTGTGTAATGCCGAATTTGAAATAATTTGTCTATAATTTTCGGTGCCATATAAAAATTCTCGAATCATAAGTAATGCTATACCTTTTCGAATTTGTTGTTGTAAATTGGTATGATCGCCGTTAAAATATAAAACTATTTTGTTGTCGATAATTTGTGTTGTGCCGCCTACATTGTATTGATCGTCCGAAGTGCTTAGTCCAATATTACTTTGTTTAAGGTATTCCAGCGAGTTGTATACAACAAAAATAATTCTGCGTGAATATTGTAATTGAATAGTTTGTTTAACTTCTTGTTGTAATTCAATAGCATGTTTTGCAACAAATTCTGCCAATTGTTTTCCGGCTTTGTCATAGTACACATCAAATTCTTGGTATCGGTAGTATCGCCAAAATGGCTCGTGGTATTGTACCCGATTTTTTCCGAAACTCATTTGCGTGCCATTGTAGAACTGTGCATGAGCTTGGAGCATACAGGCGGTAAAAATAGCGATTATGTAAATTCGTAAATACATACTTAAAGTATAGGTTTACAAATGTAGAAAAATAATAGAATATTATAGAAATTTTTTTGCTGCCTTCATTACCATTTCTAAAATTGATGCTCGAACTATGATAATTATTAGTTTTTGAATGTGCAAATAGGGAATGGAGAACAGAGGTTTTTGTTTGCTATAGTCACTGCTGGATATACGTTTTGTATTCTTGTTGCATATTTTCAACTTTAGTATTTGCTCCCCAAATTTCATATAATTTATAAGCTCTAAATATATACATTTGAGCAAAGTCAGCTTTATATTGCGATTCCCAGAATTTTCCTGCCAATTCGTTAGCTAATGCTTCTTCATGAATAAATTTTTGTTCGTTTGCCAATGAAATAGCTTTATCGTATAATTCGCTTGCTGCTTTTATGTTTTGTGTTACTCGAGCATATTCAGCTTCAATGAGAGCTACTTTATTACCAAAATTTTCGAATGATGAAAGCGACCATTTTTGAATACGTTTAATATTTTTTTGAACCCTATCTAAAGTCGATTTTTTTTCGGATTCATCTAAATATGTATATTGTTGTAAAAGAATTAATGATTCATATACATAAAACATAGCAAAATGCAAAATTCCGGCTAAACTTTGAATATTATTTCGGCATTCTAATGTATATTCATATGCTTTTGCTGTTTTATTCATGAACAATGCAATCATCATTTTGAGTAAATATGCACCGGCGACTTGCGAAAGTGTTTCTTTTTTTTCAAAATGTTCAATTTCATCAAAATATTCACCTGCAAGTATGTCTACATTTGCAATTGATGATTGAAGGTTGCTAACGGCTTGTAATTGCATATCCATTACTTTCATACCTTTTTGATATGGTATATGAGCTAACGAACGTTTATATTTTTGAGCGGTATCCATTATGGATTGTAAACTTTGTCCGGCAAAAAACTGATAATTGGTACATGTAGCAAGTGAAGATATTGCAAAACCGATATCTCCGGTTTCTAAACTAATTCTAAAATCCTCTATAAGTCCTTCAATACTATTTTTAAATGGTTCTTTCCATATACGAACACCCAAATTGTAGCACACTGAAGTTTCAGCCCAATATCGTTTTGCTTGTAATTTTTGTAATAATTGTAAGCCAATTTTACCAAATTCATATCCCTTTTGGGGTTTACCAAACATTACATTTGTAAGCATGCCATACATCATATAAGCAAGCGGCGATATAGGTGCATTTCCGTAACGAAGTGAAAAACGAACTAATTTAAAAATAAAAATTGCGAATACTTGTGGATTTGTATCATATAATGGATGAGTTAAAACACCCATTATATGCATTACAGCTTGTATTCGCTTATTCGAAATATCGGGTAATGATACAATTTTATTTGAATCATATTTAAGTAAAGCTATATGCGTAGCTAATAAATTGCTTAAGAGTACCGGAACGCCAGCTTGTTTAGAAACAGACACGCCTAATTTTTTGAGAAATAAAAATCCTTCAGAGACGGCTTTGTCTTGTTGGTGTTGAGCTTGATAAGCTAAAATTCGGATTTCGTACAACCAAAGTAAGTCAATTGTAGCTTTATGATTTTCAAAAATTATAGTTGAAAATTCTTCCATTTCGTCGTACAAGCCATTTAAATATGCTGCCTCGGCACATAAACTGTAAAATTCAAGTGCAAAATCATATTCCTGTTGCCAAATGTTGATGGGTAAAAAGAAAATTGCTTCTTTGAGATAGAGTAATGTTACGCTAAATGCCGCCGATTTTTTTGCTTTATCGGAAGCAGAGATATTTAAGGACAAAATTCTCTTATAATCCTGTTTTCCAAAAAATTTAGCACCTTTATTACAGTGGTCAATTATTGTAAAAATATTATCATCAATTTGTTTTTCGGTTAAATTTTGTAATAAATATGAACCTATTTCATAATGATTTTTTTGTTTTATAGTCTCGTCAACCATTGCATATGCCGAAGACATAATACGCTCATGATTGAATCTATAAATTGTATTTTCGTGAGTTTGAGAAAATATGTCGTTATACGATTGGTCGGTAGGTTGAATAAACCCGGTTTGCAATATTTCGTGTAAAGCTAGTAGGATATCTTTTTGCGGCAATTTATTTATAACTGCTAATGTTTCAACATCAAATTTGTTGCCTATACACGAAGCTTGTAATAATATTTTTTGACTTGTAGCTTGTAATCCTCGAATACGTTGACTTAAAATTTCTGCCACATTTTCGGTAATGGCAGTTGTTCTAATTAAATTTAAATTCCAAGACCATTCACCCTTTTTTTCATCAAGTATTATATAGCCTTTTTGAAATAAGTCTTGAAGAAATTCGCGAAGAAAAAATGGATTTCCATGTGTTTTTTCTAAACAAAGTTCAGAAAATTCGCGAATATCTTTGGTTTTAGCAGAAAATACATCGTGTAAAAACTGTGTAATGTGTTCTATAGTAAGTTCTTTTACGTCAATATCATATGTTTTAACTCCTACATCTCGAATTTTTTGAATAATTGTTTCGAATCCCTGTACTCCTGATATTTCATGCGAACGATACGATACGATTATCATTATAGAATCACTCTCAGTATCGGATAATATATGTTTAATCATTTCGAGCGAAGCAGCATCGGCCGACTGAACATCGTCTAAAAATAATACGAGAGAAGGTGTGTTACGTGCTATACATTGCACAAATTTAAGAAATGTAACAATAAATCTGTTTTGAGATTCAATTGCAGCAAGAGTATCAACCTGGCTCGTCGATCCTATAATTTTTTCTAAATCGGGAATTACATTAACTATTAATTGTGCATTTTCTGCTAATTCTTGAATAAAAATTTGTTTCCATCTTGAAATCGTACTGTCGTCTTCGGCTAATATATATTGTACAAAGCCAGAAAATGCTTGAATTAATGCGTAATAGGGGGTATTTATTTTAAATTCCTCGAATTTACCCGAAATAAAAAAACCATTTTTTTCTATTACCGGCTTATATAATTCGCCTACTAACGTAGTTTTTCCTATACCTGAGTACCCATGTACTAATACGAGTTCTGTTTTCCAAATTTCTAATTCTTCGTAAGCAGCATGTAATTGAGCAATTT
>ENA-UOWE01003724-UOWE01003724.1-activated-sludge-metagenome-genome-assembly--contig:-NODE-3724-length-15322-cov-32.478155_pt1 | contig 15322 bp, 15 predicted proteins | sample MGYA00249841_ERZ761562 | MGnify/ENA primary metagenome ERZ761562 (study PRJEB28883, sample SAMN05720200) | activated sludge metagenome | isolation source: Anaerobic digester | place: Japan... | reverse complement strand
AGTCACCATCGAGGGTGAGGGCGCTGCGGCTGAGCCAGCCGCTGAGGCTGAGGCTGCTGCAGAAGAGGTAGCTGAGACTCCTGTTGTTGAGGAAGCCGCCGCTGCTGCCGCCGTAGCTGCTGAGGAGACCGCCGCTGAGGCTGAGAAGGCTGTCGAGGAGACCGCCGCCGAGGGCGAGCAGGCTGTCGAGGAGACCGCCGCTGAGGCTGAGAAGGCTGTCGAGGAGACCGCTGAGGCCGCTACCAACGCAACCGAGCCCACTACACCTGGATTCGAGAGCATCTTCGCCATCACCGGGCTTCTGGCAGTAGCCTACCTGGTTCTTGGCAAGAGAGAGTAAAGCAAATAGCTGGAGGGCTTAGGCTCTCCAGAACTATCCCTTTTTTATTCTGTGTTTTGTATTATCATCTTGCATCGCAATTTCAAGCTTGCTTATTAAAATATATTTATCAGAATCCAGAGCACTCCATATAGATAGAATTCTCCTTGCTCAGGATCATTGAACAAAAAAGCAAAGCAGTTATATTCCATCGACGCATAATAAATAAAAGAATGCCGAAGACCATTCGAGAGGCCTGGTTCTGGGAGAAGCTGGATGGCGATGTGAGGTGTAATCTATGCCATCAGAGCTGCCGCATCCGGCCCGGCCGGAGGGGAATATGCGGGGTTCGGGAGAGCCAGGACGGCACCCTCAAGACCCTGGTATATGGAAAACTGGTCGCTGCCAATGCCGATCCCATTGAGAAGAAGCCCCTCTTCCATTTTCTGCCCGGAAGCACGGCTTACTCCATAGCCACAGCAGGCTGCAATTTTCGCTGCCTGCACTGCCAGAATTCCGATATCTCCCAGATTCCCGGAGAGATGGGCATGATCCCCGGTGATTTTGTCTCTCCGGATGATGTCGTCTCCGAGGCTCTCAATCTCGGCTGCCAGTCCATTGCCTACACCTACACCGAGCCGACTGTCTTCTTTGAGTATGCCTACGATGTGGCAGAGCTGGCCAGAAAGTCGGGATTGAAGAATGTCTTCGTCAGCAATGGCTACATCGGAAGAGAAGCGGCAGAGAAGATCATGCCCCTCTTGGATGCAATAAACATCGATCTCAAGGGCGACGATCAATTCTACAGGAAGGTCTGCAAAGCAAGGCTTGAGCCGGTGCAGCAGAACATTGAGCTCTTCTGGAAGAAGGGGGTCTGGGTAGAGGTCACAACCCTTCTCATACCGGGCTATAATGACTCCGAGGCCGTGCTGCAGGAGCTGGCCTCTTTTCTGGCCTGCCTCTCTCCGGAGATCCCTTGGCATATATCCGCTTTCTATCCCATGTACAAGATGAGAGATGTGCCCCGGACGGGAATAGATTCGCTTCGCCGGGGGATGGCGGCAGGAAGGGCAGCGGGACTGAATTATATCTATGTCGGCAATATCCCAGGCCAGAGCGAGAATACCATCTGTCCGGCCTGCCAGGAGATACAGGTGGAGAGGATGGGATACCGGATAGTGAGAAATTCGGTGGTCGAAGGCCGCTGCTCGCGATGCGGCGCGCCCCTGGCCGGCATATGGTCTTGATCCGGGCCATTTTCAAAACGCTTAAGTATCTAGCAGCGCTGCTTCTGGCCTATTATGTCATTTTGCTCGGTGGAAGAGGCGATTGAGGAGATCAAGGCAGGCCGGTTTATAATCGTACTTGACGACGAGAATCGGGAGAACGAGGGCGACCTGATCCTGGCGGCAGAAAAGGCGACGCCGGAGGCCATAAACTTCATGGTCCGCCATGCTCGCGGCCTGGTCTGCATGCCCATGATTGGAGAGAGGCTGGACGAACTCGAGCTGCCCCTCATGACCCTTCAGAACACCGAGTCCATGCAAACCGCTTTCACCGTCTCTGTGGATGCCCGAGCCGGCACCACCACCGGAATCTCGGCCTTCGATCGGGCTGCAACAGTCCGGGCCCTCATAGATCCCCTGACCAAGAGGAGCGATCTTATGACCCCAGGCCATCTCTTTCCCCTGCGAGCCAAAGAGGGAGGGGTTCTGCGCCGATCCGGCCACACCGAGGCCTGCATCGACCTGGCCAGGCTGGCAGGGCTCTATCCGGCCGGAGTGATCTGCGAGATCATGAACGAGGATGGCAGCATGTCCCGGCTGGCCGAGCTGGAGAGCTTCGCCGAGAGGCACGGCCTGAAGATGCTCACCATAGAAAGCCTCATCCGATACCGCATGCAGAGAGAGTGCCTGATCCGCAAGGTCTCCGATGTCAGCCTGCCCACGGACTATGGCTTCTTCCGGGTCATAGGCTACGAATCAGTGCTGGACGGACAGTGCCATCTGGCTCTGGTGGCGGGAGACCCTGCCGCTCCCGATGCCCTTGTGCGTGTGCATTCGGAGTGCCTGACCGGAGATGTCTTCTCCTCCCAGCGCTGCGACTGCGGAGAGCAGCTCCGCCGGGCGCTGCGGCTGATCAGCCGGAGAGGAAACGGAGTATTGCTTTACATGCGCCAGGAAGGCAGAGGCATCGGCCTGGCTAATAAGCTGCGAGCCTATGCCCTGCAGGATGCCGGCAGCGATACAGTGGAGGCCAACCACGAACTGGGCTACCCAGCAGACCTGCGAGACTATGGAATCGGAGCCCAGATCCTGGTCGACCTGGGGATCAGGGAGATGCGTCTTCTGACCAACAATCCCAGGAAGGTCATAGGTCTCGAGGGCTACGGCCTGAAGATCATAGAGCGCGTCCCTCTGGAGATTGAGCCCAACAGCATCAATAGAAGATACCTGGAGACGAAGAGGGATAAACTGCATCACCTCCTTCTCCAGGACGATGCCCCCTGATCAATCGATAGATATTCTCTTTCTGGTGGTGACCACTGCTTTGGGGATGTTGATGGTCAGAACGCCTCTCTCCAGCTTTGCACGCGCCTCATCGGCCTTGACCCCGGTGGGCAGTGAGAGCGTGCGCTCAAATCTCCTGTAGGTGCGCTCGCGCTGGTGATAGCTGCCCTCTGCCAGATCCGTCTCGGTCTTTCTCTGGGCTACCACGGACAGCTCATCATCGGAGAGTGCTATATCCACATCTTGCTTGTCCATTCCGGGCAGGTCTATGCTCACCACTATCTCTGTGTCGTTCTCCTGGACGTCAGCCAGAGGTTGGATCAGATCCATCTGAACCTTGCCAATATCCGCCTCCTCCGTCAGCTCTCCCAGGCGCCTGCGCATGCGCTCCATCTCATCGAGGTATTTGGACTCAATCCTGGCCAGCCCCAGGTCCTCCATAAGACGGTCCATCCTCTTCTGCAGCTTCTTCAGCTCTTCTGATGCCACCAAGCCTTTCATAAAAACACCGTTATAATAAAGACGCCTTATGCTTAATATTCATTCCGATAGATAGGCCGCCTGAATTTCGATCACCTCGGCGGAATTCTGGGCTGCGGCGTACTCTCGCAACGGCTCGCGGTTCAGCTCCAGGAAAACATGTCCCCAACTGAATTTGGAGAGTATCAGCTCTGCCTGGGCCGACTCACCCAGTATGACCAGGCCCGCTGCCAGCGCCTCCACTGTGGAGAGCTGGAAGGGCTTGCCGTAGTTGACCGGATTGGCGGCTACCAGGAATGGCAGAGCTCGCTCCTTGAGGGAGAGGCGGGAGAATGCCTCCTCGGCATGAGCCCAGCTGCAGTCGAGGGCTGCCAGCCCTCTGGCTCCCCGATCCTCGGGGGAGAGGGCTTTTTCCGAGAAGGGGCTCAAGACCAGAAAGGCTCGCAGATGGCTGAGCTGTTTAGTCAGGCGGACCAAGCCGAAGCGGGCCAGCTTCTTGCCCGAGCACTTCTTGGGGTCGCACTGGTTGGCATGGTAGACCAAAAGCTGCATATCGCTACCGATACCACCGATAATCCTATTAACATTGTGTTCAACTGCCTAGGCTAACCAATGAGCCAGGAGCTTTCTGATGAGCGAGGTCTCCAAAGAATACGACTTTAACTGTGTAGAAGAGAAATGGGTAGAGAGCTGGGATTCTTCCATCTATTATTTCGACTGGCAGTCCGATAAGCCTCAGTACATCATAGACACCCCACCGCCCTATCCCACCGGGAACTTTCACATCGGAAATGCCCTAAACTGGTGCTATATAGATTATGTGGCCCGCTACAAGCGCATGAGGGGCTACAATGTAATGTTTCCCCAGGGCTGGGACTGCCACGGCCTGCCCACCGAGGTCAAGGTGGAGGAGATTAACCACATTACCAAGAACCAGGTGCCTCGAGAGGAGTTTCGGCGGCTGTGCGAGAAGCTGACCGAGGAGGCCATTGAGCGCTTCCACCAGTCCATGGGCCGGCTGGGCCTGTCCATAGACTGGTCCAATGAGTATGTGACCATGAGGCCGGAGTACTATGTCAAGACCCAGACCTCATTTGTTCGCATGCATGACCGTGGACAGATCTACCGGGATGACCATCCGGTCAACTGGTGTCCCCGCTGCGGTACGGCCATAGCCTTCGCCGAAGTGGAATACGACTCCCGCACCACCAACCTCAACTATATGCGCTTTGTCTCCGCGGATGGTGAGATGCAGATAGCCACCTCCCGGCCCGAGCTTCTCCCGGCCTGCGTGGCCGTGGCGGTTCATCCCGATGACCAGCGCTATCAGAGTTTCATAGGCAAGAAGGTCCGGGTTCCCTTGTTTGATTATGAGGTGCCGGTCCTGGCCGATCCGGTGGTGGACACTGCCTTCGGCACAGGGATAGTCATGATCTGCACCTTTGGAGACAGGCAGGACGTGCGATGGTGGATGGAGCATCACCTGCCTCTGCGCCAGGCCATAGACCGGGAGGGACGGCTCACTGCTTTGGCTGGGCCCTATGCCGGCTGCTCTGTTGACCAGGCCAAGGAGAGGATCATCCGGGATATGCAAAAGGAGGGGATAGTATTCAAACAGGAGCCCCTGGAGCAGAATGTGGGCCTGTGCTGGAGATGCAAGACACCCATAGAGATACTCTCCGAGAGACAGTGGTTTGTGCGCATCAATCCTGAGGAGATCAAGAAGACGGCAGAAGAGATCGAATGGATCCCGCCCCATATGCAGGTTCGGCTCAGAAACTGGGCCGACTCGGTGGAATGGGACTGGTGCATATCCCGGCAGAGGATCTTCGCCACGCCCATCCCCGTCTGGTACTGCCGCTCCTGCGGCGAGGTTTTGGTGGCTAAAGAAGAGTGGCTGCCCCTCGATCCCAACCAGACCCGCCCGCCGATAAGATGCAGATGCGGCAGCGACGATTTCATTCCGGAGAAGGATGTCCTGGACACCTGGATGGACAGCTCAATCTCCGCCCTGGCCGTGGCCGGCTGGCCGGATCGAAAGGATCTGAGGATGCCCACCCAGCTGCGGCCTCAGGGGCATGACATCATCCGCACCTGGGCCTTTTACACCATCCTGCGCACCAAAGCCCTGCAAGGCGTCCGGCCCTGGGATACCATTCTCATCAACGGCATGGCCCTGGGCGAGGACGGCCACAAGATGTCCAAGTCCCTGAACAACTTCATCCGCCCCGAGGAGGTCTTTGCCACCAATGGAGCCGATGCCCTGCGGCAGTGGGGTGCCATGGGCGGCAGCCCGGGCAATGATATCATGTTCCAGTGGAAGGAGATAACCGCAGCCAGCCGCTTCCAGCAAAAGCTCTGGTCCATATTCCGCTTCGCTCTTCCCTTGATTGCCAATGTCGAGGCCACACCGGGCCAGGTGGACCGCTGGCTCTTGGGAGAGCTGGACCGCCTGGTAATCAAGGCCACAAAGGCGATGGAGGCCTTTCAGTTTGACGAGACCATGAAGGCCATACGGGGCTTCGCCTGGGAGACTCTGGCGGACAATTACATCGAGCTGGTCAAGGCCCGCCTCTACGGCCTGGACAGCCCGGAGAAGAGAGCGGCCCAGAGCACTCTCTATCGGGCTATTGAGACAGTGGCCCGGCTCATGGCTCCCTTCACCCCCTTCATCTCCGAGGAGATCTTCCATACCCTTACCGGCCAGAGCGTCCACGTGCAAAACTGGCCGGAGCCGGAGGGGATAGAGGTCGATCCGGCCGGCCTGACTATCAAGGAGATTGCGGCAGCCATCCGCCGCTACAAGGCGGAGAAAGGCATGGCCTTGAATGCCCCCCTGCCGGGAATTGTGGTCTACTCAGAACTGGGCCTGGAGACAATTGACCTGTCCGGCGTGGCCAACTCCAGCGTGGAGAGCCGGGCGGGCAAGCCTGAGATAGAGATGAAGCCTGTGGCGGCTAAGCCCCAGATAAAGATAATCGGCCCCAGATTCAAGGATAAGAGCGGCAGGATCATCCGAGCCTTGACCGCCATGAATCCGGCCCAGGCGGCAGAGCAGAAAGCCTCCGGATCGATAAGAGTTGATGTGGATGGGGAGAGCATAGAGCTGCCTGCGGAGGCGGTGGAGATAGAGACGGAGACTCTCTCCGCCGGGCTGGCGGTGGATGTACTGCGCCTGGATGGCGCCAGCGTGCTGGTTCGCCGATGATCGAGGTCGAGGTCAAGGCCCGGGCTCCGGAGGGAATGGCGGAGAGGATAGCATCCCTGGGAGGCGAATTGATTGAGGTAGAAAATCACCTGGACCTCTACTTCAATTCCCCCCTGCGCGACTTCAGGAGAAGCGATGAGGCCCTTCGCATCCGGATCAAGGAGGAGGGAGCCCGCCTGACCTACAAGGGCCCCAAGATCGACAGCGCCACCAAGTCCCGGCTGGAATTGACGGTGAGGATAGAAGACGCCCGAGAGATGGAGGAGATGCTGGGCCATCTGGGCTTCGTCCCGTCCGCCACGGTCCAAAAGCGACGCCACAAGTATTCCTATCAGGATGTGACGCTGGCTCTGGACGAGGTTGAAGGATTAGGTTGCTTTCTGGAAGTTGAGGCGCAGGGGGAAGGGGAGATCGAGGAGCAGAGGCAGAAGGTCCTCCGGATCATGGGCGAGCTGGGACTGGATGAGTCCATCAGAAGCTCTTACCTGGAGCTCTTGGAGGAGAAGCAGCAGCATTCTGCCGCAGGAAAGAGTGAGCAGATCTGATGTCCGAGAGCCCGAGGATACAATCGCTGTCGATGCTCTTTCTGGTTATGGCAGTCCAGATTCTGGCCCTGGCAGTCACCCCGGCCATATCTGCCAGCGAGAACAGGGTCTTTGAGGACCCGGCATCAGCCTCTAATCCCGTCTATTATATGCTTCTCATCCTGGCATTCACCGCCTTTCTTCTCCTGGCCATAAAGAAGAATCAGGGCTGGATAGTGAGCGGTTTTATACAAATTGCCATAGCCAGCAGCATATATTATCTGGCGGTGGCCTTTATGCCACCCATCTATGCCCTGCTGCCGACGGCTGCCGCGCTGCTGCTCATCCGCTACTACCCGGAGTGGTATGTCATCGATGGCCTGGGCATTGCCGTGTCCGCCGGAATAAGCTCGCTCTTCGGCCTGAGCATGACCGTCCTGCCCGCGCTAATACTTCTGGTCATCCTGGCGGTTTATGATGCCATATCCGTCTATAAGACCCGCCATATGGTCTCCCTGGCCGAGGGGGTGATCAGGATGAAGGCTCCCCTGCTTTTCGTGGTGCCCAAGAGCAGAAGCTACAGCTTCCGTCGAGATCAGTCCCTATTCGCCGGGCCGACCGGAGGAAGCCAAGCCCAGGGGCAGACCGGGACCGTTCCGGCAAGCGGCAAAAGGGGGGCGTATTTCCTTGGACTGGGAGACGCCATTATCCCCACCATCCTGGTCATATCCGCCAATACCTCTCTTCCTCCGGGAGGCTTTTTAGGGGTGAATCTCCCGGCACTAGGAGCCATGCTGGGAACCTACTTCGGCTTTCTCCTGCTGATGAGCACCTCGCGAGAGCGGCCTCAGGCAGGGCTGCCATTCCTCAACTCCGGGGTGATACTGGGATTTCTGGCCGGCTGCGCTGTGGCCGGAGTCTGCCCGGTATAGTATCACCGACAGATTTTTTGCCCGGCTCAGCTTTGGCAATGATGAGGAATAATCATGGCTGATGATGACCAGGCCGTATTAGAGCATTATGTGCCTTTCTGCCCCAAATGCGGCATTGAATGCGAGCAGAAGGAGCTTCGAAGGGCACTGGATGCAGACAAATGGAAGAAGATAGTGATAGAGAGCATCTTCTACTGCAAGAGATGCGACAACTACTGGAGCGACGGCCTGGTGGAGAAGGGGTACAAATAATCATATGATCCATCTCTGCTACAGCGATAAATTCCAGGCTTATAACTTCGGCCCCGAACACCCCTTCAATCCGGTACGGCTATCACTGGCCTACAAGCTCATGGAGGAGGATGGCTCATTGGACGACCTGGTCTGCCGGATAGAGCCGGTGCCTGCAGAGGAAGAAGATCTTCTTCGGGTGCATGATGCCGGGTACATCGACTCGGTCCGGGCGGAAGAGCCCGACCTGGCCTTCGGCCTGGGAAGCGACGATACCCCCGTCTTTCCCGGCATTTACCAGGCATCCTGCCTCTGGGCCGGCGGCAGCCTTGAATGCGCCCGGCGCATTTGCCAAGAAGGCGGCATGGCCTTCAATCTTGGCGGCGGGCTCCATCATGCCATGCCCAGCCTGGCATCGGGCTTTTGCGTATTCGATGATCCCGCCTTGGCCATATCCGTGCTTAAGGATCGATTTGAGAGGATCTTATACATCGATATAGACGCCCACCACGGCGACGGCGTGCAGCAGATCTTTTACGAGGATCCCGATGTGCTAACCCTCTCTTTGCACGAGTCCGGGCTCTATCTCTTTCCCGGCACCGGCTTCGTGGATGAGATAGGATCGGGGCCGGGCCTGGGCCACAGCATCAATGTGCCCATGCCCATGTACGCCGGGGACATTGAGTACCGCCGGGCCTTTCAGGAGATTGTGCCCCCGCTTTTCGAGTGGTTTCAGCCCCAGGCGGTGGTGGCCCAGCTAGGAGTGGACGGCCATTACTCCGATCCTCTGACCACATTGAACCTGACCCTGAACGGCTATGCCTACTTGGTCCAGAGCATCATCGATCTGGCAAAAAAGCACTCAGACGGCAGGCTACTGGCCCTGGGAGGAGGAGGGTACAACCTGGAGGTGGTGCCCGTTGCCTGGGCAGGGGTACTGCACCTGATGAGGGGCGAGGGCCTGCCGGAGTATCTGTCGCCTTATTGGGTCGAATTTTTCATGAACCTGGTGGGCCGGGAGCCGCTATCCCCGCCGGATATCGAGATAAATGTGGGGGAGCAGACCAGGATCAGAATCACAGCCGAGCTGGAGAAAACATTGCAGGCCCTCAAGGAGAAGGTGAACGAAATCTATAAGGTATTTTAATGGGATTACTGCATCAGCACTTTTATAAACATATTGATCTTTAAATGACATCGGAAATATGACCTTCGAAATTCTCTTTATAATTTTGCTGATAATGGCAAATGGCATATTCGCCCTCTCCGAGATCGCCGTGGTCACCTCCCGCAGGAGCGGTCTGCAGCAGAGGAGGGACGAAGGCGATCTGGGAGCGGCAGCGGCCCTGGAGATGGTCGATTCCCCCGGCCATTTTCTATCCACGGTGCAGGTGGGAATCACTCTGGTCGGAATTATGGCCGGCGCCTACGGGGGCGCTACCATTGCCGAGGAGTTGGCGGAAGAGTTCAGGGCCTGGCCGGCAGTCGCAGCCTACAGCGATTCTCTGAGCCTGGCCATTGTGATTGCGGCCATCACCTACCTCTCCATCGTCCTGGGTGAGCTATTCCCCAAGAGGCTGGCGCTGAGCAATCCGGAGAGGATCGCCGCTCTCATATCCCCCTCCATGAGCGCCTTTTCCACTCTGGCTAGGCCACTGGTTTTCGTTTTAAATGCCTCCACCGATCTGCTCCTGAAGATCTTCGGGATCAAGCACGGCGAGCAGCCGGCCATCACCGAGGAGGAGATCAGAATGCTGATCGACCAGGGCACGACGGCGGGGGTGATCGAGGTGGAGGAGCAGGATATAGTGGAGAGGGTCTTTTATCTGGGCGATCAGAAAACGGAGGCGATAATGACGCCCAGAGCGGAGATAGTCTGGCTGGACATAGATGATGCACCGGAGGATATAGGGGCAAAGATAACCAGTGGGCCGTTCTCTATCTTTCCGGTCTGCCAGGGCAGGCTGGACCGGGTTATAGGCATAATCCAGTCCAAAGATGTCCTCTCCTGCAGCATGAGCAGCCATAAGGTGGAATTGAGGAAGTCTCTTCTCCCGCCCCTCTTCGTGCCGGAGAGCATGCGCGCATTGAAGGTCCTGGAGAGGTTCAAGCAAACCGGAATTCATCTGGCCATCGTGGTGGATGAGTACGGCTCGGTGAGAGGTATTGTAACCCTTACCGATATTCTGGAGGGGCTGGTGGGCGACATCCCCCATATAGAAGAGCTGGAAGAGCCCCATATCATGAGGCGGGAGGATGGGTCCTGGCTGGTGGACGGGGCCGTTCCCATAAAGGAGTTGAAAGAGGCACTGCAGATAGAGCAGTTTCCCCGGGAAGGAGAAGGGCTCTATCAGACGGCAGGCGGCCTGGTAATGGCCTGTCTGGAGAAGGTCCCCGCAACCGGCGATTACCTCGAGTGGAAGGATTACCGCTTCGAGGTGGTGGATATGGATGGACAGAGGATCGACAAGCTTCTGATAACCCTGATAAAAGCAGATGCGGACTAAATCCTTATTTGAGGATACAAGAAAACTTGGATTTTTATTCTGAACATTCAGAGGCTTTTAGATTCGGATATGAACCATTATCTCGGCCGGCTCATTTCCATATAGCCCTCCGCCTCCATCAGCGTTCGCTCCCAGATTTAAGTATCGTTCCGGCCAAAGACAGTATTGTTCCAAAGTAAAAAGTGGGGTTTATGTGATGAAATACGCAAGTTTGTTTGCCGGCCTCGCCATTCTCTGCCTTCTGGCGGGATCGGCCTATGCCGTGGTTAAATTGGCGCCTGCCGAGGTCGACGAGAATAAATGTACCGGCTGTGGGAAGTGCATTGACCGGTGCCTTGAAGGCGCCATATCCTTTAACGATAACGGGCTGGCTGAGGTGGATGAGGAAAAATGCACCGGATGCGGCAAGTGCAGCAAGGCCTGTCCCTTTGAAGCTGTAACCATATCCGGCTCCTCCTGAAGGGGAGCTGGCTTTTCCGGGTCCAGCTTTTCTAGGTCCCGATCTTTACCGGCTCGACTATGGAGCGCAGAGTGGCTATGGCCGAGAGTGCCGCAAGATAGCTGGTCTTGGGATTGGAGGGAGAGGGAATGTTCTCCACCCGGGTCGAGATGCGGCCGAAATCACCCTCCACCATGATCTCATGCCGGTTGATCTGAATGTCAGGGTCGGCCACCACCTTCACCTGCACATCCGATTCCTCTGCGGCCAGAAAGAGTGTGGCCGCCACATTGACATTGGCCGGAAAGGCCTTGACCGCATCAAGAGCACTTCCCTCGAAGATCAAGGTGGGGCCGGCCAGAGCTTCCAGGTCGATTCCCTTATCAAGGATGAAAGGCGCGCCCTGGAGGCCGCGAGGGTTCTTGGTAGTGGTAAGGGTGATCCTACTGATGCCTCCCAGGCTGGCCGATTTCAGCCCGTCCAGGCCGGATATTGCCCCCGATGGCAGGTAGACCTTTGCTCCGCTTTCCCTGGCCAGCCTCTTGACCTCGGAGAAGAGATCTCTATCCGCTAAAGCTCCCACGCTCATGATCAGCAGGCTCTTGCCCCGGCTAAGAGACTCCCGGGCTACAGCGGGCACCGCTCTCTGGCTGGCTGCCTCTACCACCACATCGGCGAGCGCCACCAGCTCCTCCAGGCGGGCTTTGACCGGCTTATGCTCCAGCCTCTCGATCAATGCCGATGCCGTCTCCGGATTATGATCGCATACCGCAACTAAAGTTGCATCTATCATGCCGCGGTCCAGAGCTCTGGCAATCTCCGCTCCAATGGCACCGCAGCCTATCAGCCCGATCTTGACAGCCATCGGAGGCTATAAATCAATTGGATATCAAAACATTTGCGGTATGCTATCCTCAGAGCTGGAGAGGTTTGTGGCCGAGGACCTTGGGGAGTGGGACGACTCCAGCCGTCTGGTGCCTGAGACCCCGGCCCAGGCGGCCATAATAGCCAGAGAGGACTGCATCATCTCCGGCCTGGCTGAGGCAAAGGAGATATTGGATTATTTCGGCCTCGACTGCCAGCTCCTTTATGATGATGGCGAGTTTGTTCCCGCCGGCTCGCGGGTCCTGTGCATCAGCGGAAGCGCCAGAGCCATACTCCAGGCGGAGAGGCTGACTCTAAACTTCTTGGCTCGCATGAGCGGCATCTCCACAATAACCCGAGAGTGCTCCCTATCCGCCGGGAAAGGTGTGCGCATAGCCGCCACCCGCAAGACCACGCCGGGCTTCAGGGCTTTTGAGAAGAAGGCCGTATTTCTGGGTGGAGGAGACAGGCACCGGTTCAATCTATCCGATGCAGTTCTGATCAAGGACAATCACATCCGGATCCTGGGGCTGGAGGAATGCCTGCGCCGGGCCAAAGAGAACGCCAGCTTCACCAAGAAGATCGAGGTGGAGGTTGAGAGCCTGGAAGAGATGATGCTTGCGGCCAGGGGCGGTGCGGACATCATCATGTTCGACAATATGAGCCCGGAGATGATAGAGAATGGTATACAGCTTCTCCGGGAGAAGGGGCTGCGGGAGCAGGTGCTGCTTGAGGCCTCGGGGGGCATCAATCCCTCCAATATCCGGCAATATGCCCGCTGCGGCGTGGATGTTATATCTCTGGGAGCCCTGACCAAAGATGCCAGATGGATTGATCTGAGCCTGGATATGGAGTGCTCTCTTAAAGAGGAAAATTCAAATCTCTAAAATTGCATTAGGGCGAGACGGATTATGAGATACAGATATGGTGCCCTGGAGTGTCGATCCTCCTCTTATCGGATGGCTTTGATCTCTATCTTGCTCGCTTCTCTATTGATAGGAGCAGGCAACGCTGCAAAATCCGATGAAGAGGAGGATGAGGTCACATTCAGGGATTTCAGCCTCTATATCGGCGACCGCATCGAGCTCGACAAATACCAGATCGAGCTTATAGAGATCCAGTCAATCCGGGATGGGCTGGTGGTGATGAGGGTTTCCAAGGTGGGCGGCTCTCTTGACGAGCAGAGGGCTCTGCTCCTGGACCGGCCCAACAACTTCGACCGGGGTGCTGACAATGGTGGCATTACCATCACCATCGCCGAGATCTTTGATGAGCAATCTGCCAGGGTGAGGCTGGAATACAAGGAGAAAATGGGAACGCCCCGAAAGAGGTCCTCAGACCGGCCCCAGACCGCGCCGGAAAAGCCGGAGCTCTGGGTGCAGAAGAGCTTTGATAAGATGGAGATGAATGTGGGCGAAGAGGCCAAGGTCACCATCACCATCAAAAACAACGGCACGGGACAGGCCATGGGCATAGATGTGCAGGACATTCCACCCCTCCCCCAGTTCACTTATATCGCAGGCTATCCTCCCAAGATAAAAGAAAGCCTGGATCCAGGCCAATCCGATTCTGCAGTTTATTTAGTAAACGCAGCCAAAGAAGGCTCTGTCAGCATTCCCGCTGTGCTGGTCAGCTATGCCGACAGCAAGGGCAATTCCATGTCCAACCGCTCCGAGCCGTTCAGCATCGTGATCAATCCCAGGAGCAAGGCGGATCTGACCATAAATGCAGAGGGCACTGCATCCCTGGCTCTGGAAGAAGAAGGATTGCTAAATATCAGCATCATCAATCGAGGAAGCGCATCTGCCACCAAGATAGAGGTGACGGGAGATGTCCGCCCCGCCGAGGGTTTGGAGGTAGCGGGCCTGGACAAGAGCTTCTTTGATATAGCTCCGGGCGATGAGGCAGCTTTTTCCGCCAGCATATCCGGCCAGAGGCCGGGAGACTATTCCATCCGCCTCAAGGCGAGTTATAATGATGGAGAGGGATTGGCCATAAAAGAGGCAACTGCAAAGGTGACTGTCCTGGAACGAGAGTATAAATATCAATATTTGCTTGTTATAGTTCCAATTGCCATCATTTCCGCCTGGATTTACCGGAGGCACAGAGAGTATAAATATTGAAAGATGGACGAGAGGATGCATCGCGATCATTGCTGACATAATTTTGAAGCTTATCAGAGAGACAGGATATCATGCTTAATGTACTCATGCTCGGCGTGGGCCAGTGCGGAAATCGGATACTGGATGCCATGAACAGGGAGGCCTTTGGAGGGGGTGGTGCCTCCAAGCTGACCAAGTATTATCTGCGTCCAAAATTTCCCAGCCGGGTTGAGACGCTGGCCATAAACACGGCCATCAATGACCTCAAGGAGCTGCGCTTCACCACGGCCAAGGATAGGCTCCATGTCCCCAATCTGCATGGGGTGGGGGCCAATAGAAATGTGGGCAAACAGGCTTTTATGGAAAACCGGGACATGATCATGGGAGAGATCGAGAAGCGAGGCGACTTCGACATAGCCTTTGTGATCACCTCCACATCAGGCGGAACAGGCTCCTCATTCTCCCCTCTGCTCATCAATGAGCTGAAGAGGCAGTACAAAGATATCGCTGTGATCACTGTCGCCGTTCTTCCTTTCCGGGAAGAAGGCTCAATTTACCTCCAGAATGCTGCCTTCAGCATGAGGGAGCTGATGGAGCTTGATGCAGAGGGCATTATCCTGGCAGACAACCAGTATATGAAGAGGTTCAGCGGAGATATCGCCTCAGCCTACGACAAGATCAACAGCATGATCGCTCAGCGCCTCTTATTCTTGATCGAGTCTCTGGACTCGGAGATGCTCTCTGTTACTGACCTCGGCGACTTCAAGACGGTGATGAATGGAGGGCTGCGCATCGGCACCATGGGTTTCTATCAGGCTGATGGCAAGAATCTCTCCATCCGGGATGCCATAGAGAACAGCCTCAAGCCGGCAAACCTGCTCTATCCAGCCAATGTGGCGGATGATGCAGCCAGGGCCATGGTCATTATCCAGGGGTCCCGGGAGCATCTGGATGTGGATGAGATCACCAAAGAGATAGAAAGGCTCTCTGCCAGCGCCGGACATGTATTCAAGGGGATTGTGGTCAAGAAGGGCCGTCCCAAGGTTCTTTCCGTCTTCACCCTGGCCAGCGCGCCGGAGTTGGAGGCCATCTATGCCCAGGCCGCCCGAGCCATGCAGGATGAAAAGGAGAAGAGGACCAGGGCCAGAAAGCAGCTGGACGACGCCTTTGCCCATATAGAGGACCTGGAAGAGATATACTAGATCT
>ENA-UOWE01003721-UOWE01003721.1-activated-sludge-metagenome-genome-assembly--contig:-NODE-3721-length-15333-cov-6.827792_pt1 | contig 15333 bp, 13 predicted proteins | sample MGYA00249841_ERZ761562 | MGnify/ENA primary metagenome ERZ761562 (study PRJEB28883, sample SAMN05720200) | activated sludge metagenome | isolation source: Anaerobic digester | place: Japan... | reverse complement strand
CAACGGCCCGCTCGGCCCCTCGGACGAGCTGCTCGTCCACCAGTACGCCGACACCTTCGCGACGGTCAGCCAGAGCGACCTCTCGTGGACGGAGAAGGTGTGCGCCATGGCGGCCGCCCGTGACGGCAGCATGCAACTCGGCTTCGGCCTGGGCAAGTACGTGAACCGCGACGTCATCGATGCCTACGGCGGTGTCGCCGTCGGCAACGAGAACCGGGTCGTGCGGGCCAGCCGGCAGCTGGCGCCCGAGTTCGAGTCGACCGCGGTCGGGCCCCTGACCTACGAGATCGTCGAGCCGATGCAGGCCGTGCGGTTCGCACTCGAACCGACCGAGCACCAGCCGATCTCCTACGACGTGACGTTCCGCGCCGTGATGCCGGCGCGGCTCGAAGGGCGTGACGCATCACGTAGTCCGTCGGGAGCGCGGGTCGCCGCCGACCTCACGCGCTACCACCAGATCGGCGTCGCGTCGGGTTGGGTCGACGTGGACGGCGTGCGTACCGAAGTGCACGACGACGAGTGGATCATGACCCGCGACCACAGCTGGGGAGTCCGGTACCACGTGGGTGAGCACCCTCGCGATCTCGCGCCGCCCCATGAGTTGGACACGATCGAAGGACTGCAGTGGCGGTTCGGCTGGTCGCCGGCGTTGATGACGACGGGCGACGGCGAGCCGTACGGCATCCACCACTTCTTCCAGGAGCTCGACGCGTTCGGCTTCCAACAGCGCAAGCTGTCCGGCGGCATCGAGTGGCCCGACGGTCGTGTCGAGGAGTTCGCCGCCCTCCGTCCCGAGCTCACCTACGACCCCGCCAACCGTCGACTCATCGGTGGGGTCCTCCACTTCACGATGGCCGACGGGACGGCGAGGCCGATCGAGATCGAGCCGGCCGGCGACGCCGGGTTGCACCTCGGTCTCGGCAAGTACTTCGGTCTCGACGGCCACTGGCACGGTGCGTGGCGGGGCCCGCTCTTCGTCGAGGGAGAACACGTGCCCGACACCCGGCCGATCGACGTGCAGCGCCGGATCCATCAGATCCGCGACAACCTCGTCCGCTACCACGACCCGGCGACCGGTGGGACCGGGCTCGGCAACTACCAGTCCACGATCGCCGGCGCCTGGCCCGACCTGGGCCTGGGGCAGGACACCAGCTTCATGTGAGGCGGCGTAGGGTTCCGCCCATGTCGTCACGCCGCCGATTCGTCGCGCTCGTGAGCGCTGTGGTGCTGGTGGCCACAGGTTGCAGTGGGGGCGGTGACGACTCGGCAACGACGACGGCAGGGTCGAGCGCCAACGGCATCCCGGCGCTGACCTACGAGATCGTGAGCCGGTCTCCCCACGACACCGCAGCGTTCACCGAGGGCTTCACCTTCGGCGACGGCGGGCGCCTGTTCGAGAGCCTCGGGTTGGAGGGCAACTCCTCGGTCCGCGAGGTCGATCCCACGACGGGAGCGGTCATGGGGGAGTCGCGCCTCGACCCCGCGCAGTTCGGCGAAGGCCTCGCGGTGGGTCCCGACGGGCTCGTGCAACTGACGTGGAAGGACGGCGTCGCCCACCGCTGGTCGATCGACGACCTCACCGCAACGGGCGTCTTCGAGTACGAGGGCGAGGGCTGGGGCCTCACGTTCGACGGCGAGGAGTTCGTCCAGAGCGACGGCTCGCCGACGCTCACCCGCCGCGACGCGACGACGTTCGAACCGACCGCCACCGTCGAGGTCACCCGCGGCGGCGATCCGGTCGAGGAGATCAACGAACTCGAGTGGGTGGACGGTGTGATCTGGGCGAACGTGTGGCACTCCGACGAGATCCTCCGCATCGACCCGTCGACCGGTCACGTGACCGGCGTGATCGACGCGTCGGCGCTGTGGGAGGCCCCGGAGCGGACCGCCGAGATGACCCTCAACGGCATCGCCCATCGGCCCGGCGACCCGCCGAACCGACTGTGGCTGACCGGAAAGAACTGGCCCGAGATGTTCGAGGTCGAGGTGACGGAGCGATGAGCAAACGCAGGTCGAGGATCGTGGTCGTAGCGTTGGCACTCGTCGGCGCGGTCGGGTGCGGTGGCACCGACTACGAGTCGTTGCACCGCGGCGAGTGCCTGCCGAGCACGGCGAAGGTGGTGGGGGAGCGTGAGCCCGCCCCGCCCACGGTCGATTGCTCCGAACCGCACCGCTACCAGGTCTACGGCGTGACCCAACTCGACGGACCCCGCACCTATCCGGGCGAGGAGGTGGTCGACCAGGAGGCGGAGCATCAGTGTTTCCTGCTGTTCGAGCCGAACCTCGGCTACCCCGCGGCGCAGATGCCCGACGACGTGAAGGTGGTCTACCTTCAGCCCACCGAATCCAGCTGGAACGACCAGGCCGACCGCGACGTGGAGTGCCTGCTGATCTACGACGACGACACCACGGGGGACGCAGTGACCGAGAGCAACGAGCCGGCGACCGAGACGACGACGGGGGGAGACGCGTGACCGACATGAAGATCGGTTGGTCGCTCCCCACCATGATCGCCGGGATCGACGGCCCCACCGTGCTCGAGTGGTGTCGGCGCATCGAGGCGGACGGCTATTCGACGATCGGGTTCGGCGAGCGCATCGCCTACCAGAACCTCGAGCTGTTCTCGGTGCTGGCGGCGGCCGCTGCCGTGACCGAGCGGGTGCGCCTGATCTCCACCATCGTGGTGCTGCCCATGCACGCCGAGGCGTGGGTGGCCAAGCAATCGGCGACCCTCGATGTGCTCTCCGGCGGCCGGTACACGCTCGGCGTCGGCGTCGGCGGACGCAACGAGGACTACCGCACGCTGGACTCGCTGTTCGACCACCGTTTCGATCGGCTCGACCACCAGGTCGACCGCATTCGTTCGTTGTGGGCCCAGGAGTCGCCGGGCGAGGGCCTCGACCCCGTCGGTCCCAAGCCGGTCCAGGAGCACCTGCCGATCCTGAGCGGTGCGATGGGTCCCAAGTCGATCGCCCGATCGGCGCGCTGGGCGGACGGGATCGCCGGGTTCGAGATGGACCCGTCGGCCGACGCCCTCGGGCGAAGTGTTGCTGCGATGGACGCGGCGTGGGAGGCGGCGGGCCGTGACACCGCCCCCTACCGCATGACGAGCTTCTGGTGCGCGCTCGGCCCCGATGCCGAGAGCCAGTTGCGCTCGTACGCGGCGCGCTACCTGTCGGTGTTCGGCGCCGAGTTCGCCGACGCGCTGGCGGCGTCGTGCACCGCGGCGGGGCCCGACGCGATCCGCCGCGCTGTCGACGACGCCCGCGCCGCCGGTTTCGACGAGATCCAACTCGTGCCGACGACGACCGACATCGCCGAACTCGACCGGATGGCCGAGGTGCTTGCCTGACGCGGCCGAGTGCGATGGACGCCGGGTCAGCCGGACCCGGGCCCACCACGACGAACGACCGAGGCCAGGCCTCGGTCGTTCATCTCGATCTCTCGGTTGAGAAGCGTCTCGTCGGTGGTCAGATGACCTTCACGTTCTGGGCTTCCTCGCCCTTGCGGCCCGGAGCGACGTCGAACTCGACGGCCTGGCCTTCCTCGAGTGAGCGGTAGCCGCTTCCTTCGATGTTGGAGTAGTGGACGAACACATCATCGCCTCCCTCACGTGAGATGAAGCCGTAGCCCTTCTCAGTGTTGAAGAACTTCACGGTCCCTGTTGCCAACGGATTCTCTTCTCTCGCATTGAACGAGCCCTTGTGGCCCGCTCGAATGAGGTCAGTGTAGGCAGCCTTTCCCGCCCGGTGGGCGGGAAAGTTCGGACCTCGAACACCTGTTCGTGTCGCGCGCTATGGTGTCCGTCATGGCAGACGGGGCCACCGATCGGTGTGACGACTGGACGGCGGCGGTCACGTTCGTGCCGGCCGATCCGCCGCGGGCGTCGAGTCTCGCGTGCTGGCGGCCCGACGCGGCCACGGGCCTGTTCGCCGACGATCCGGGTGCCGACGCGATGCTCGACGTCGTGGTGCCTCGCGGCGACCGGCCGCGTCGTGAGTCGGTGGCCGTCCGGCAGGTCACCCTGGCCGACGCCATCGTGCCGCTGCTCGAGCTCGACGGTGCTGCGCCCGGGGTGCCGCCGGCGTCGGTCTCGGCGCGATGGTGGTCGGCGGCGACGGTCGTTGCGCTCGACCTGATCGCCCGCGGTCATCTCATCCCGGCCGTGACGACGGGCGGGTGGGACGCCTGGCAGATCGACCCCCTCGAACCGGCCGACCACGCCGTGCTGGCTCGGCTCGTGGCGGCATGCCCACCCGAGGCGCATGCGATCGCAGCACCGTCGGGCCGGTCCGAGGTGGCCGACCCGGCGTGGCTGTTGCGATCGTTCCTCGACGCCGTGGCCGACGCGTTCGTCCGTACGGCCGCGGCGCCGCTCGCGCTGGGTTCGCACCTGTTCGCCGGCGCAACCCCGTCGCCGGCCGAGCCGCTCCGACCGTGGATCGGTGCAGCCTTCGGCCACCTCACCAGCGCCACCCGCCTCGGGCTCCGCGTCGACCTCGTACAGGAACGCAGTGACGACGAGACCACCGCCCGGTTCGACGTCGTCCTCCAGCTGCGCAGCACGCAGGATCCGTCGTTGGTCGTCGACGCCGACGAGTTGGCCGACTGCCCGCCGATGCTCCGGGCGCGTCTCGGTGCCGGCGCCGGAGCCGAGTTGTTGGTCGCCCTCAGCCGAGCGGCTCGGTGGTGGCCGACGCTCGACCGGGTGCTCGACCACGACGAACTCCCCGGTCGCGTCGCGGTCGACGTGGACGAGATCGAAGATCTCATCGAGGTCGCGGAAGACCTCGAGGCCGCCGGTGTCGAGGTGCTGTGGCCGGCGTCGTTCGTCGCCGATCTCCGACCCCGCCTCGTCGCGTCGGCGCCTCCTCCCGTCGCCGGCAAGGAGCCGATGGTGGGGTTGGGCACGCTGCTCGACTTCCGGTGGGAGGTCCTGTGCGACGGGGTGCCACTCGACGACATCGAGCTCGACGCGCTCGCCGACGCCAAGCGCGGCCTCGTCTGGATGCGGGGCCGTTGGGTGCGCACCGACGCCGAGGTGATGCGCCGCATCCGCCAGGTCCCGAGTGGCCTCGACGGCCCGTCGGGCCTGGCGGCAGCGCTGGCCGGCGAGGTGGTCGACGACGACGGGGCCACCGTCGAGGTCGTCGCCGCCGGCTTCGCCGACACCTTGCGCCTGCGGCTCGGCGAGCTGGCGGGTCTCCGCGAGGAGGCCGAGCCCGAGGGGCTGGCCGCGACGCTCCGCCCGTATCAGCGACGTGGCGTGGCGTGGATGGCCGACCTGTGCCGGGCCGGTCTCGGGGGAGTCCTGGCCGACGACATGGGGCTCGGCAAGACCGTGCAGGTCATCGCCCTCCACCTGGTCCTGGCGCGATCCCGCCCGATCGCTGCGCCGACCCTGGTCGTGTGTCCCACGTCGGTGCTCGGCAACTGGGCGCGGGAGATCGCCCGGTTCGCTCCCGACGTCCCGGTCCGCAAGCTGTCGGGTCCCGATCGAAGCCTCGCCGGCCTGGCGTCCGACGAGATCGTGCTCGTCACCTACGGCGTGATGCGGCGCATGGCCGACGACCTGGCCGAGGTCGGGTGGGGTGTGGTCGTGGCCGACGAGGCGCAGTCGATCAAGAACCCCCGGGCGCGTACGTCCCGGGCGATCCGTAGCATCCCCGCCGACGCCCGGATCGCCCTCACCGGTACCCCGGTCGAGAACCGCCTGAGCGAGCTCTGGGCCCTGCTCGACTGGACGACGCCGGGCCTCCTCGGCAGCGCCGAGCACTTCCGCACCCAGTTCGCGGTGCCGATCGAGCGTCGGGGCGTTCGCACGACGTCCCAGCGACTGTCCCTCCTCACCAAGCCGTTCATGTTGCGGCGCCGCAAGACCGACGACGGCGTCGCCCCCGACCTGCCGAGTCGTACCCAGCACGATGTGGTGGTGCCGCTCAGCGTCGAGCAACTGTCGATGTACGAGGCGCTGGTGCGGGAGTCACTGTTCCAGATCAACGGATCCGAGGGCGCCACCCGCGTGGGCATGGTGTTCCGGCTGCTGACGGCGCTCAAGCAGATCGCCAACCACCCCGGTCAGTACCTGCACGAGATCGACGGGCCGCTCGACGGTCGGTCGGGCAAGCTCGACGCCACTGTGGAGCTGGTCGGTGCCGCCGTCGAGGGCGAGGAGCGTGTGCTGGTCTTCTCGCAGTACGTCGAGATGTGCCATCTGCTCCGGCGCCGGTTCGCCGAGGAGGGCATCGACGCGGAGGTGCTGCACGGTGGCCTGTCGGCCGACGCCCGCGACCGCCTCGTCGACCGGTTCCAGGCCGGCGACATTCCCGTGCTCGTCATCTCGCTCAAGGCGGGCGGCACCGGCCTCAACCTGACCGCTGCCACCCAGGTCGTCCACTTCGACCGGTGGTGGAACCCCGCCGTCGAGGACCAGGCGACCGACCGGGCGTGGCGCATCGGCCAGACCCGACCGGTGGTCGTCCACCGCATGATCTCGGAGGGCACGATCGACGAACGCATCGCCGAGATGATCGAACGCAAGCGTTCGCTCGCCGAGAGTGTGGTCGGTGGCGGCGAGACGTGGATCGCCGATCTCGACGACCGCCAACTCGCCGAGCTGGTGACACTCCGGTCGGCAGCCCACTTCCGCTCGGGGGTCCTGCTGTGAGCGCCGGGTCGCCGATGCGCACGACGTCGTGGGGCGCGGCGTGGATCGAGCGGATGGTGGCGGCGCGCACGTTCGAGGGCACCGAGCTGAGCCGGGGCCGGGGCCTCGCCGCCCGGGGGGCCGTCGACGAGTTCACCGTCGAGCCGGGTTCGGTCGGTGGTGTGGTCCGGGGCCGCAGCTCGCTCGAACGCAGGGTCCGGGTCGGCGTCCGTCGGTTCACCGACGAACAGTGGGCGACGGTTCGCGCGACGCTGGCCGGTTCGAGCCGGCTGGTCGCCGCCGTGCTCGAGGGCGCGCTGCCCGAGGCGTTGCACGACCGCCTCGAGGCGGTCGGCTGTGGTCTGCTCCCCGGTGTCCGTGACGTCTCGATCGACTGCAGTTGCGGCAACCTCGCCGAGTCGTGTGTCCACGCGGCCGCAGTGGTGTGTCGCCTCGCCGAAGCGCTCGATGCCGACCCACTGCTGTTGGTGATGTTGCGTGGTGGCGATCGGTCGGCGTTGGTGCAGGGCATGGTCCCGGTGTCATCGGGTCGTGATCGTGAACGCGCCGCCGCCGATCAGCGGGTGTCGGCGATCCCGGGTCGTCCCGCCGATCCGACGATGTCGGCCGCCACGGCGTGGAAGCGCCGTCTCGACGAGATCCCGACGATCGATCGTCGCCGCCGTGCCCCCGGTCGGCCGCGGGTGGGGGCCGCCCCGCCGTCCGCCGAACTCGGCTTCGACCAGGCGGGTCTCGATCGCCTGGTGCGCGATGCAGCTGCCCGGGCCGGTGCGCTGTTGGGAGCGCCGGCCTCGGGTGCGGGCCTCGATCTCGACCTGATCGCCGACGCCGTCCGCCGGAGCGCCTCGGGCACGCTTGCGGCGCCCGACTCCGTGTCGGCGGTGGTCGCAGCGGCGGCGGGCTGCCCGCCCGAATCGGCGCCCGCGCTCACCGAGGCCTGGCGTCATTGTGGGCCAGCCGGCATCGACGTGCTGCTGCGACCCCGTCGTCTCGGTCCCGATGAACTCGAGCTGATCGCTGCGACGTTCGAGATCGAGGTGAAGGCGCGGTCCACCGGCGCGGTCCTCCCCGGTGGGCGCCAGATCCGTCGGGCCGACGACGGCACCTGGATCGTGTTGGCGTCCGACGATGTCGCCGGCTGGCGCATCGTCGACGCAGCAGCCGACCTCGACGACCTCACCATCGACTGACCCACACCGGCGCTGGAGCGCCGCCCCGGGTCAGACGCGGGGTCAGACGCGGGTCAGGCTGGGGGAGTGGGGAGCTCGAACCCGACGGCGGCTCCGCCCCCGTGGTTGCCGGCGAACACCCGCCCGCCATGGCCCTCGATGATCTGGTTGACGATCGCGAGCCCGAGGCCCGATCCCGGCGCGGTCCGGGCCTCGGTCGCCCGGTAGAAGCGGTCGAAGATGCGAGGGAGGTCGGCGTCGGCGATGCCGTTGCCGTGGTCTCGCACCTCGACGCGGGTACCGTCGACGATCACGTCGACCGGCGCCCCGTCGGGGCTGTACTTCACGGCGTTGTCGATCAGGTTGGACACGGCCCGCTCGATCATGTGCTGGCGGACCGTGACCACGACTCCGGTGCCGGCGTCGGCGCCGTCGGGCCCGACGACCTCGATCACCCGGCCCGTCCGTCGCCGCGCCCGCTCGGCGACCCCGGACGTGAGAACGGTGAGGTCGACCGGAACGGACTCCTCGCCTCCGGCACGATCGGTCGCGAGTTCCACCAGTTCGGTCAGGAGTGCCGTCAGCTCTCCGGTCTCGAATTGCAGGTCGTCGATGACGGCGCGCCGGTCCTCGGCGGAGAGCGAGCCGGGCGCGGCCAGCTCGGCGCGGGCCAGCAGCTCCAGGTTGGTGCGAAGGCTGGTCAGGGGGGTACGCATCTCGTGCGAGGCGTCGGAGATCAGTCGTTGCTGTTGGTCCTGGGACTCTGCCAGCGATTCGACCATGGTCGTGAAGCTGGCCGACAGGCTGCCGATCTCGTCGGATCCGGCGGCGGGCACGGGTGTCGTGAGGTCGCGGGTGGCGGCGATGTGCTCGGCGGTCGTGGTGAGTCGCCGGATGGGTCGGACGATGCGCGTCGCCAGGGCGAACCCGACGGCGGCGGCGACCACGATGCCCGTGAGCGCGATCAACAGCAGGCGGATGCGGAGCCCGTCGAGCACGCGATCGGCTTCGCCCGTTTCCCTGGCGAGCTGGATGGCGCCGCCCTCGGGGAACGCCATCGTGATGACACGAACCGTTTCGTTGCCGATCCGGGCCCTCGAGAAGGCGTAGTTGGCGTCAGCGTCGCCGTCATGATCGTCGTCGCCGTGGAAGTCGGTGCCGTTCGCGATGGCCAGGTCACGTTCGCTCGGCTCGATGGTCGCACCGCCCACGATGCACTGGCGGACCTCGCCGTCGTCGATGACTTGGGCGGCGGTGAAGGTCTGCAACACGTTGACGTCGGGGCAGCGGGCTCGTCCCGGCATGAAGGGTTGGCGGTTGCCCGGTTCGCCGCGGCCAGGTCGGGACGTGTCGTTGACCGCGGCGCTCGCTCGCTCGAGGAGGGTTTCGTCGATGGTGCGGTCGAGTTGGCGCGCCGCGGTCACGTAGGCGCCACCGGCGGCGAGTGCCGCGATGATCCCCGCGAGCGCTGCGAGCGCCGCCGCGATCTTGAGGCGAAGACTCATGTCGCTCGGGCGACGTAGCCGACGCCCCGAACGGTGTGGACGAGGCGGGGTCGATCGCCGTCCTCGGTCTTGCGGCGGAGGTACCCGATGTACACGTCGAGCGAACGTGACCCGGTCTCGAAGTCGAAGCCCCAGATGCGGTCGTAGATGGTCTCGCGGGACAACACGATGCCGGCGTTGAGCAGGAGCAGTTCGAGCAGGTCGAATTCGGTCTTGGTGAGGTCGATCGCGCGCCCGCCGCGGGTGACCTGGCGGCGGAGAGGGTCGAGGGTGAGGTCGTCGAGCACCAGCGATTCGGAGCTCCCGCTGACGCTGGTGCGGCGGACGAGCGCCCGAAGACGGGCCAGCAGTTCGTCGAGTGCGAACGGCTTGACCAGATAGTCGTCGGCTCCGGCGTCGAGGCCGGCGACCCGATCGGCGACCTCGTGGCGGGCCGTGAGCATGAGGATCGGAAGCGCTGGATGGCGATCGCGCATCATGCGGCAGGCGGTGAGGCCGTCGACGTTCGGCATCATGACGTCCATGACCACCACGTCGGGAAGCCGGCGGGTGACGGCTTCGAGGGCCTCGGCGCCGTCGTTGACCGCTTCGACCTCGTAGCCCTCGAACCGCAGCACCCGGGCCAGCGAGTCGCGGACACTGCGGTCGTCCTCGGCGACGAGGACGTGGGCGAGGGGTTCGGCGGCGGACATGGAGACCACCCTAGGAGGCGTCTGTAAAACCGACGTAAGACCTCGGGTCGTCGGGTGGGAGGCGGTTGGTCAGCGGAGGAATCGGCCGCAGACGGGCCAGGGGCGCCAGCCACGTTGGGAGTAGAGCAGCTTGGCGCGTGCGTCCTGTTCGGCCGGTGGCGCCGCAGCAGGATCGCCGGTGCCCCCGAGGCCCGCCCACGTGCGGTAGTCGAACTGGTAGGCACCGCGGTACTTGCCCGAGCTCGACACGGCTCGGTAGTTGCCGCTGGATTCGCAGTTGCGCAGCGCTGCCCACTGAGCCTCGGAGGGGCCGCCGGCCGGCACGGCCGGGAGGGGCACCGTCGCCAGCGGCACCGGTGCGGCGGTCGGTGCCGCGGCCGGAGCCGCGGCGGCCGGAGCCGGCTCGGAGGGGGCGCGATCGGCGACGACGGTCGCGGCCGGCACGGTCGTGGGGATCGTGGTCGATCGGGCTGCGGCTGCGGCCGCCTCGGCGGCGGCCCGTGCGGCTCGCTCGGCTCGTGCCCGCTGCTCCGCCTGGCGCTCCGCCTCGGCCTCGATCGCCCGGGCGGCCAGGGCCGCGTCGTTGGCGTCGGCGACGTCCTGTTCGAGCTGCTGGATTCGTTCGCCGAGCTCGACGACCTTCGGGTCGACGCTGGCCTTCAGATCGTTGTAGTGCCGGAATGCCGCGCTCGACACCTCGGCGGAATGGGTCATCATGCGGATCCGCGCCGAGGACTCGAACAGATCCTGACCACCCACGAGGTAGAGGACCGTCTCGTCCTGTTCCTCCGACGAGACGAAGGCTCCAACGGCGCGATCGCGGAGCTCGGCGCGGGCAGCGGCGATCTGATCGACGAGCTCGGCGGACCGGGTGTTGAGCGAGTCGAGCTCGAGGCGGGCGGCGTCGAGGGTCCCGGTCACCTCGATGAGGTGCTGTTCGCTGCGGAGCACGTCGGCGTGTGCCACGGCGACGGAGGGGATCGACGGAGCTGCGGGGGTGTCCCCGGCGGCTGCGGCGCTCACGGGTGCGAGGCCGAGGACCAGCACCGCGCAGAGGGCGCGACGCCGGTGAGTGTTACGAAGTCCGAAATCCATCCGTCATCTATCGGCAACATCACCCAGATCTGAAGGCGCACACTCCTCGGTCGGGCGGCGTAGGGTCAAATCTGCCCCTGGGGGAGGGGCTGTCGATTTCAGCGCGGCTGGCCGAATGCAAGGAGCAGACATGGATCAACCACTCGTGAAGCGGTGTGGAGCCGAGTTCTTCGGAACGTTGTGGCTCGTGTTCGGTGGGTGCGGCACCGCCGTGTTCGCCATCATCACCCGTGGCGACCTCGACACCGTCGGGCTCGTCGGGGTGTCGCTCGCGTTCGGCCTCACCGTCCTGACCGGCGCCTACGCATTCGGGCACATCTCCGGTGGCCATTTCAATCCGGCGGTGAGCGTCGGCCTGGCGGTCGCGAAGCGGTTCGACTGGAAGGACCTGCCGGCCGACGTCGCCTCGCAGGTGTTGGGCGCGATCGCAGCGACGGGCTTGATCTGGGCGATCGTCAGTGCCATGCCCGGTGGGTTCGACAAGCAGTACGGCAAGCTCGCGTCGAACGGGTTCGGGGTCGAGCACGGCTACTACTCCCTGGGTGGGGTGCTCCTCGCCGAGGCGTTCCTCACGTTCATGTTCCTGCTCATCATCCTGGGTGCGACCCACACCAAGGCGGCCGCCGGCTTCGGTGGTCTCGCCATCGGTCTGGCGTTGACGCTCATCCACCTCATCTCGATCCCGATCTCGAACACCTCGGTCAACCCGGCCCGTTCGACGGGTCCGGCGATCTTCGAGGGTGGCACGGCGCTCTCCCAGCTCTGGGCGTTCTGGTTGGCGCCGATCGTGGGCGCTGCGATCGCAGGGCTCGTCTACGTGTGGCTGCGTCCCGAGGATGCGGCGAACTCGGGTCCGGTGTCGACCCCCGCCGAGGCCTGAGGCGCCCGATGGTCGTCAGAGGCTGACGTTCTCGCTGGCGTCGTCGTCGCCGACCACGGTCTCACACGATGGACACCACAGCCGGGTGACGAGGGGGCTGCCGCACGCTGTGTGCATGGCGGCGTCCTCGTCACCGGTGTGGGACGCGCCCCAGTCTCGGAGCAGCTGGATGGCGCCGGCGAGGGCGCGCCCGGGTCCGGTCAGCTCATAGGAGAACCGGAGCGGCCGTTCGCTGTACGGGCGCCCGACCACGATGCCGTCGGCGTCGAGCTGACGGAGGCGCTTGGTGAGGACGGTCGGGGCGATCCCGGTGACGTCGGCTTCGAGTTCGCCGAACTTGCGGGGGCCCGACATCAGCGCGTCGACGATGAGGATGGTCCAGCGGTCGCCGATCCGTTCGACGGCGAAGGCGAGGGGAGCGGCAGGTTCCACCCCGCCAGTGTGGCAGCGAACCTGGTGCTACGGTAGTGACTACTCAAACGCTAGTGACTAGTCACCTACCTCTGAAGGATGTCCATCGTGTCCCTGATCTCCGAACTCGAAGCACAACTCACCCACACCGCCGCCCTGGTCGCTCCGTCGACCGTGTCGGTGGGGCGCGACCACCGCGGCGCCGGTGTCGTCGTCGCACCCGGCAAGGTCCTCACCAACGCCCACAACCTGCGTGACCGCACGGTGCAGATCACGTTCGACGACGGCCGCGTCGAGCAGGCCAAGGTGGTCGGGGCCGATCCGGGCCATGATCTCGTGGTCCTCGACGTCGACACGGGCGACGCCCCGGCCCTCGAGTGGGCCGATCGCGCTCCCGGCCTCGGGGCCTTCGTGGTCGCGGCGGCCCGCGACGGTGCCGGTGTGCGCGTCACGCTCGGCACCGTCAGCCAGCCGTCCCGCTCCTTCCGAGGCCCGGGTGGCCGCCCGATCGCTCTGGCCCTCGAGCACACCGCTCCGCTGGCGCGCGGATCGTCGGGCGGGCCGCTGACCGACCTCGAGGGCCGCCTCGTCGCCGTCAACACCCACCGCCTGGGCAAGGGCTTCACGGCGGCGCAGGTTGCGTCCGATGCGCTCCGGTCCACGGTCGACGACCTCAGTGCCGGCCGCTCGCGTCGTCCGCTGCGCCTCGGCGTCGAGGTCGCTCCGTCCCACGTGGCGCACAAGCTCCGGGCAGCGGTCGGCCTCGATCAGCGAGACGGCCTCCTCGTTCGCGGGCTCGTCGATGGTGGCCCGGCCGCCGTCGCCGGTGTTCGCATCGGCGATCTGCTGGTGTCCGCCGGCGGGGTCGACCTCGTTCGGCCCGACGACCTCTTCACGGCGCTCTCTTCACACGACGCCGGCGACCCGTTGGTGGTCGCGGTCGTGCGGGGTTCGGAGGAGCTCACGCTCGACGTGCGCTTCGTGGCCGACACGGCGGACACTGCGGCCGATGCCGCGGCCGACGCCGTGACCGACGAGGCCTGAGCCCCGGTCCTCAGCCCGCCGACTCGATCGTCGCCAGCCCCGACGCTGCGACGGACGACTCGGCGCGGCTGACGCCGTCGTCGTCACCGAGCAGGAACTGGTCGAGCACGTCGAGGCTGACCGTCCGCACCAGGTCGTCCTGGGCCGACGGATCGTCCTCGTAGGGCGCGGCGTGGCCGGCGTCGGGCATCGTCACGAGCCAGCGCCGGTTCTTCGCGGTGTCGAAGAGGTCGCGGGAGCCCGAGTAGGGAAGCGTGGTGTCCTTCTGACCGTGCATCAGGAAGAGGGGTGCCGCGTCGGCGGCCTGCTCGGTCGCGAACGGGACGGGTGAGAAGGCCAGCACAACGCTGGGAGTCAGCCCGGGGCAGCACCCGGAGTAGGACGCCAGCAACGCCGTGCCGCCGCCGAGCGAGAGTCCGGCGACCGCAACGGCATCGGGGTCGATGTGCCCGTGGAGCGGGTCGGTCGGGTCGGCCGACTCGGCGAGCACCCGGGCGACGACGAACTCGAGATCGAGCGCCTGCTGGGGTGCGTCGGCGACGCTGTCGGCGAGGGAGCCGCCGGCGTCGGCGGCGCTGAGCGGGAAGCGCGGCGCAACGACCGCGTATCCGGCGGCAGCCCACGCCTCGAACAGCTCGTGGAACTTCCGCGGGTGGCCGGACATGCCGTGGGCGAACGCGACGAGGGGGAACGGCCTGTTGCCCACGGGCAGCCACACCTCGGTGAGCAGGTCGCGGGTGGAGCCGTCGGCGGCCGTTCGTTGGTAGGTGCGCTCGGAGTGCTCGGTCGTGAACGGACGGCGGGACACGACCGACGGTGTCGTCGTGGTCGTGGTGGTGGACGCCGGGGCAGTGGACGTCGGAGTGGGTGGATCCGCGGCGTCGTCGGTGCCGCCGCACCCGCCCACCACGAGCATCGCTACTGCCGCAGCGATCGTCGACCTGGCTCCTCGATGTGTCATCGAAATCCTCATCGGGGCGAGCCTACCGGTGGAGGCGCCGACGTCTGCTGGTGATCGGGCTCGGGTAGGAGCCCGACATGGCCGTCGTTCACCGTGTCCTCCCCGAATCGCCCATCGTGACGCTCGACGATCACCTCGCCAACGGGGGCGGCGTGGGTCTGGCTGCGGCTCGGGAGCTCGCACCGTCGGCGGTCGTGGCGCTGCTCGATGACGCCGGGTTGCGGGGTCGCGGCGGTGCGGGGTTCCCGACGGGACGGAAGTGGGCTGCCGTCATCGAGAATCTCGCAGCCGATGCTCCCGCCACGGTCGTCGTCAACGGCGCCGAGGGTGAGCCGGGCACGTTCAAGGACCGCTCGATCCTCCGGACCAACCCCTACGCGGTGCTCGAGGGCGCGTTGATCGCGGCGCACGCCGTCTCCGCCGACCGGGTGATCGTTGCCGTGAAGGCCTCGTTCCACCCGGAGGCGGACGCGCTGCGGGACGCGGTCGCCAGTCTGGTGGCGGCGCGCTGGTGCGACGACGTCCAGGTCGACGTCTTCGTGGGTCCGTCGGCGTACCTGTTCGGCGAGGAGACCGCGATGCTGGAGGCGCTCGACGGTCGCCCTCCGTTCCCCCGCATCGCCCCGCCGTTCCGGCGAGGCGTCGACGAGGTGGTCGCCGGCGCGGTCGACCTCACCTCGGGGAGCGGCCTGTCGGCGCACGTCGAGATGTCCGAGCCGACCGGTGCCACCGACGCGCCGCCGGCGCTCGTGGACAACGTGGAGACGCTTGCCAACGTGACGTTCATCCTCGCTCAGGGGGTCGAGGCCTTCCGCTCGCTCGGCACCTCCGAGTCGCCCGGCACCGTGGTCTGCACGGTCTCGGGCTCGGTGGTCGCGCCGGGAGTTGCCGAGGTCGAGATGGGCACGA
>ENA-UOWE01003720-UOWE01003720.1-activated-sludge-metagenome-genome-assembly--contig:-NODE-3720-length-15334-cov-4.534197_pt1 | contig 15334 bp, 10 predicted proteins | sample MGYA00249841_ERZ761562 | MGnify/ENA primary metagenome ERZ761562 (study PRJEB28883, sample SAMN05720200) | activated sludge metagenome | isolation source: Anaerobic digester | place: Japan... | reverse complement strand
TAATTCAAAGGATTCGATGATGTAAGGTTCATGTGAACGGTGTCGATCAGTGTGTTATCGTATCGTCCAAAAATGCCAAGGGTAATATCGGGATCAAATTGGGCTCCAATCGGGTTTGAACAATCGCGGTAAAGGGTCAGTGTTACTTCGAAGGTATTGGGACCTAAATATCGCGTGCTGAGGTCGCCGCCGGCAATATGATAGGCACGTGCCGAGGAAAAGGCAAGCGACAAGAGTATCAGAAAGCAGATTTTTTTCATTAATTGAGGCGATTCCGGCTTAGGACACTCAAAGTTACCTAATTTTACCCCTCAATTAAAAACATTTTGGTGAAAGGCGAAATATTAGAGAATTTGTCGGTGATTGATATGGCCGACGAAGGAAAAGCGGTTTGTAAGCACGAAGGATTGGTCATTTTCGTAGAAAAGGCGGTCCCCGGCGATATTGTGGATGTTAAAATCCGCAAAAAGAATAAGTCCTTCCTCGAAGGGCAGGTGGTGCGGCTGGTTAGTCCTTCTCCGGCGCGTACCGAACCTTTTTGTGAACATTTCGGGACCTGCGGAGGCTGCAAATGGCAGTATTTGAGCTATGAAATGCAGCTGCAATTCAAGCAAAAGCAGGTTTTTGATGCGATGTCCCGAATTGGGAAAATCGAAAATCCCGTAATTGAACCTATCATCGGATCGGGATTAGAACGCTTTTACCGCAATAAACTCGATTATAGCTTCGCCGATCGTAAATGGCTTACGACAGCAGAAATGCAAGTAGATGAGCCGGCTTTTGAACCGGGATTGGGCTTTCACATCCCCGGAAAATTCGACAAGGTATTAGATATCAATCAATGTTATTTACAGCCCGATCCTTCGAATGCAATCCGACTGGCCGTTCGTAAATACTGCGTAGAAAATGATCTAACGTTTATGAATATCCGCAAACGTGAAGGTATGATGCGCGGACTCATCATTCGCAATACCATAAAAGGTGATTTGATGGTAATAGTGATGGTGTACCAAGATGAAGAAGGAAAGTTAAACGGACTCTTACAACACTTAAAAGATAATTTTCCGCAGATCACTTCGTTATTGTATGTGATTAATAACAAACCGAACGATACGATTCACGATCAAGAGATTCTATGCTTCCAAGGACTACCGTATATCACGGAAGAAATGGAAGGGTTGGATTTCCGCATCGGACCAAAATCGTTCTTCCAAACTAATAGTTTGCAAGCTTTGACGTTGTACAAAGTTGCCCGTGAGTACGCCGGATTAACAGGTAACGAACATGTATACGATTTATACACCGGAACGGGAACAATTGCAAATTTCGTTGCGCGTCAAGCGAAGTCGGTAGTAGGAATCGAATATGTGAAAGAAGCTATAGATGATGCGAAGTTGAATTCATCACTGAATAATATCGGCAACACCGTGTTTTATGCTGGTGATATGAAGGATTTGCTGGTGGATAGTTTTATGGAAGAAAATGGTCGCCCTGATGTGATTATTACCGATCCTCCTCGCGCGGGAATGCATGGCGATGTAGTTGCGCAGCTCTTGAAAGTGGAAGCACCACGCATCGTTTATGTGAGCTGTAATCCCGCAACGCAAGCACGCGATATCGAGATGATGAGTGCCAAGTATGATGTTATAAAGTTGCAACCGGTAGATATGTTCCCGCATACTGCGCATGTTGAAAATGTAGCATTGTTAGAATTAAAGAAATAGCAACATGAAGAAAGGGCTAATCTCAGTTTTATGTGTGATGTTATTGTCGGCGTTTATGCCGGCAACACAACTGATTGACTGCCTCACCAATTTTGATGGAACAGGACAGTACAAGAAATTCCGTGCCGACCATAACGGAGCGATGTCGAAACCCTTTAGAGTGGTGAAAACCGCTAAAGGCGATGAAGAAATAACGGTGATTGATAATTATCGTATTGCTTATCATAATGCTAAAGAAGCCACTACGGTATCAGTAAAGATTGAAAAATCGGCAGCCGACGGATATGCAGTTGATCAAGAAATTATCAGAGATAACTTATTGTATATTGTTCAACATACACGCAATCTGTCATATCAACAACCTGATTCATTAAACTTCAACGGGACTAACGTTTACGGCTATACTAAATCGAAAGTCGATTCATCATCTTTCATAGGAAGTTATCTCTTTTTCCCCGGCGACGATTATACCGTTTATGTAAATTTCCACCTCGGGAAAGAAAATCCCGCAGCATACTCTTCTCTAGACCAATTTATTTCTCAACGCGATCAGTTTTTAAGAAAGTATATTGAGCAGTTGAAGAAGTGTGGGAAGTGAAAATAGATGTTAGATAATAGATTTTAGATAATAGATTTTAGATGATTTCTTTTTGAAAACAATTCGTAAAATCCATTAAAATCCTTTCATTCGCGTTCTAATTAAATCCCTAGTAAAACGATGGTTTACCAATTGGTAATTTCAAATTGCTGATTTAGTTAATGACTAAGTCTTGTTGCAAAAGTTTAATAAATCAATCAACCATCACCTTCACTACTTCAATTTTATCTCCTTCAGATATTCTTAAAAAATACATTCCGCTAGCAAAATTTTCTATGCTGATTGAATTGTTATCTGACTTAGTCTCCGGAATAATAATCTTCCCTTGTAAATCAAAAATGCTAATACTTTTATTTTCGATTCCTGAGATAGTAAAATAACCGTGAGAAGGATTTGGTGCAATAACAATATCACTAATCGTGTTTTCAGCAATACCTACCGATGATTTAGTCGTGAATTGATAAATATTACTCCACAGCGATGTATCTACATTCGATATCATTCTCACTCTCCAATAGTAATGGGTGTTATAATCGAATACTCCCGTTGTTAAACTATCGGTAGTTGACGAATAAGTAACTGCTGTTGCGAATGATGAAACGGTGTCGACTTCTATATCGAAATGATTAATTCCTTCTTCTCTTTCCCATAATAATACCGTGTTGAGTGGTTGGTTAAGTGAAAGGTCTAAAGGAATAATTAATCCCACTTGATCGATGGTTGTAAATAATCTTGCCGGCGACCAATTTAATGTATCGTTACTCAAAATTACTCTCACTTTCCAATAATAATTGGTGCCGAAAAATAAATCAGCACATTGATAAGTAGTATCGTTCTGTATGTTGTTGATCAACAACGGCGAATTAAAATCGATTGAAGTGTCGATGTTAACTTCGTAAGCTGTTGCCAGAGGAATATTCTCCCATATTAAAGGTACATTAATTGCTGTCGACATTGCAAAATCATCAGGTGAGATTAACAATGGCTGATCAATGGTTCTGAATTCACGCGGTATCGACCAATAAGTTGAATCAACATTATTGTATGTTCGAACTCTCCAGTAATAGGTTGTTTGTAATGCAAGATTATTTACTGTGAAAGTTGTATCATTCGTAGTAAATAATTGCGAATTTCCTGAGGAGAAATCCCACAAAGTATCAAGTTCAAGTACATATCCGTTAATAGCACTTGTTGAACTCCATGCGAAATTTACATTTTGAGGTAGGTTTTGAGCGCTGTTAGCAGGACTAATATTTTGTAAACGATCAATAACAAAAAAGTTGTTTGTGGCCGACCAGTCCGATGAATCTAAATCATGAAATGCTCTAACTCTCCAAAAATAAAAATGATGAAATAATAAATTCGTCATCGTAGCGGAATTGTTGGTTCCTGTTATAATTGAATTTATTGTAGGTGATGAGAAATCAAAAAGCGTGTCGTATTGAAATTCATAACCTGTTATCCCGCTAATCCCAAACCATGAACATGATGTTGATGGTGGCAAATTAATACTTCCGCTCAGCGGCAATTGAAGTGGAATTTGCCCAATTGTTGTGAAGATGTTTGTCGATGTCCATGCCGTTGTGTCAACCGCATTGATAGCTCTTACTCTCCAATAATATACAGCGTTAAAATAAAGGTTGTCTACAGTATATCCCGACGAGCCTGAAAACAATTCTGAATGTAAAGCAGGTGAATTGAACGACGATAATGTGTCGATTTCTATCTCGTAAAAGAAAATCCCATTCAGCGATGTCCAGTCGAACTCTAACGAAGGATTTAAGTTCGATGCCCCATCGAAAGGTGTGGTTAAATCAATATGATCGGCTGTCTTGAATGAAAATGTAGTTGACCAAGCTGATGTATCAGTAGCATTCATTGCTCTTACTTGCCAATATTGAAATACCCCGAAATAAATGTCCGTGATAAATGTTTGATGATTGGAATCGAAATAAGAAACTGAATTGGTGAACGATGGATTTAGAGCCAGTCGCAGTTCGTAATTGGTTGCTCCGCTAACATTCGACCAACTAAAGTTTATTGCTGCCGGTTGATTGTTGCTTCCGTTTGAGGGAGATGAAAGACTTGGAGTAGGTAAAGAAGCCGCAGCAAAATGGCCACAGAACAGAAATGTTAAGACAAAAAGGAGGTTTTTCATTAAAAATAATTGATTTGGAATGCAAAAATATAAACAAAATTTCGATTTCTAGGTGAATAAATTCATGTCCGAAATTTTTAAATGAACATAAAAAAGTTGAAATTCGTGGGAAATATCGAAAACATGGGAGCTTGGGGACATACCGTATTCGAAGACGATGAAGGTCTTGATTGGTTTGATGAGTTTTGTGACGGCGGACAGCAATTGCAGGAGTTAGAGCAAGCGTTCGCAGGCGTAAACTTCAATTCAGACGATATTATCGAGTATGAATATTGCATCGCTGCCCTCGTGGCGGCAGAGATTATCGCCGCAGCTGGTGGAAATCGAGGGGAAACCTATCCCGATGCCGACTATTTTGAACCGGATGAGGAAAGCGGACATCAAGTTACGGCTCCCGACTGGACCACCATCAAAGGATATATTCATCCAGGATTGGTTGTTTCTGCCCAAACTGCTATCGATAAAGTTGCTGCCGATGAGCGTTCAGAGCTGAAAGAACTGTGGGAAGAGTCAGAGTTCTTTGAGGAATGGAAAGCTTATTTGAGCGATTTGAAAAAGAGGTTGACTTTTTAATTAGACTGACCAGCCCTAAAGATTGTTGACCGTTTTAGTAATAAATTATCGGCCAAACAGGAGCCTTTTGATTTTTGTGGAGATGTTTTTTCAATAGATTCAATTAATGATAGAAATACTGGATTAACCGAAGTCCTCTTCCAACGCGCTGTAGCCGCGCGACGGCGCTGGCTTTTTCCTGAAGTGGAAGAATTTAGCCGCTGTAAATTTTTTAGCGGGAACGATTTCAACTCCAACGGAAAGAAACAAACTCGCCCTGAAAGAAATCCTTTTCAGGTCTCAAACAGTGTTTCTTTCTATCGTTGTCGTTCTCATCGTTCTATCCGCCAAAATTTAAGGCGGACGATCTGCTTCGAAAATAGATTCGGATATACTGCTTCAAAAAATTTTCCTTCTAATATTATACTATATCAATTGGGGAAATTGGGAAAAAATCCCTCGTCATCCCGCTTTTGAACTTCTAAACAATAAGGCTATTTATTACTTTCGAATTTAGAATATCAATCCATCTATACACCTTGTTTAAAATAAGCCATAAAAAAAGCCACCCAGTTAAGGTGGCTTTTAAATAGTATTGAACTGTTATTATTTTCTTTTCTTAGAGTTTAGTCCGACCGGGCTACCCACGCGAGCCATAGCACAACGGAATCCCAACCAATCAGTACGCTGATTTTCATCTAAGAATCGACGTGAACCAGGAGTCATGTAGTAAACACGATCTTTCCAAGAACCACCTTTTACTACACGAGCTTTATCGTCGATCAAAGTGCTTGATCCTGAAACATATGTAGCATAATCAGGTTCGTCACCGTCAGTATAGTTTTTGTTATCTGATTTTTGGTAGTTACGGCGTGAAGAAGCTTCTTCTTCTGTAACGTCACGTAATTGAACACGACCTAAACTATCCTTTTCAGCGATTGCACCTTCTTCGTCGCGTTGTTGTGTTTGGAACACGTTACCACGGAAAGAGTTGAAGTCAGATTTGTCTTCATGTGACAAAGGACGATATACATCCATTACCCACTCAGCGACGTTACCTCCCATATTGTACAAACCATAATCGTTTGGAACATATGAATAAACCGGAGCTGAGATATCGGCATTATCATTCAAGCGGCCTGCAACCCCCATCTGGTCACCTCGTCCACGTTTAAAGTTACCCAACATTTCACCTTTGAATTTATCTTCAGGGTTACGTACTGAGTGACCTTGCCAAGGGTATAATTTACGTTCGTTTACGTTTTCATAAACCGTATTTCCGATTAAGCCTAGAGCAGCATATTCCCACTCAGCTTCTGTTGGTAGGCGGTAACGAGGAAGAAGGATACCATCTTCCATACGTACTTTACGAGTATCGTTATTTGGATTTAAATCCTGAAGTGGGCTTTTTACAAGACCTTCATACTGACCTGCAAGATATGCATCCGTATTAAAGTTATCTTCATTCACCTGTGCAGGGTTCACACGAAGGATACCTTCGCGGATCATGATTTGTTCGTTCACACGGTCAGTTCTCCATGCGCAATAATCGTTTGCTTGAAGCCAGTTCACACCAACTACAGGATAATCTTTGTAGGCAGGGTGACGATAGTATAACTCTACATAAGGCTCGTTGAAAGCCAAACGATCACGCCATACTAATGTATCAGGAAGCGCTTTACGAGCAACTTCAGGATAATCTGTTCCGAAAACACGCTCTAACCAATACACGTATTCACGATAGTATTCGTTAGAAACTTCCGTTTCGTCCATATAGAAAGAAGCAACTGTAGCACGACGAGGTACATTATCCCAATCTTGGATAACATCTTGCTCGGTGCGACCCATTACGAAGGTACCACCTTCAATAAGGATCAAACCCGGACCAGTTTCTTGCTCAGTATAGGGAACTGATTCGAAACCACCGTTTCTTTCATCGTTGTAATTCCAGCCGGTAGCACCTGATTTCTCATAGTTGTTACACGCTGAAAAAATCATCATTCCGATGGCAAGCACAGGAAGCAAATGATTTTTAAATTTCATGTTGATAGGGTCTTTGGAAGGACAAATATGGTAAATAAACTAAAAACTTGGGCAACTTATTGCACGGAATCTCTTCTTTTTTGGTCGGCACTCGAACTGGAGTCCTAAGCTTACCTCATGCGATCCACCCGTTGAATTACTTAAAGATGAAACAGTTACGTCGTAACTATAGCCAAATTTAAACACTCCGCGTTGGATTCCGATTAATGCAATAAATGAGTCACTAGAAAGGAATTTATCCTTTCCGAAGTTACCGCGGTACCATAATCCACCCACAATTGGTGAGTGAAGGATGTACATACCGAAGTTTAATTGGTTGAAAGAACCTTGTTGTTGGTATAATATATTAGGAGAGAAGAAAGTTCCTTCGTCCTTATCTACTTTACCACGGTATCCTCGTCCCGCATTATCACCCACAGGCAACAATGCTCCAAGGTGAGCAGTTACTTTCATTGGTAATTTACTCGAACCTTTCACAATAAACGCTTCATCAGGTTGAGTCATATGATGAACGGCTAATCCGCCATAAACTTTACTTGAATAGATCAATAATCCGGATGAGAAGTCCATGAATGATCTTGACTCTTTTGGTCTAACTTCTTGAGTTTCATACACAAACCCATAACGAGGGTCTATCATATCTCCAAAAGTCAGTTTATCCCAATCGAGTTTTTTCTGAACATACGTGGCTTGTAACCCGAAACGCATTGATAGCTTGCGGTTTACGTTAAGTTGGTAAGCGTACATCCCACTAATATTGGTAGTGGAAATAGTACCCTCACCCGCTTTATCGTTCAAGACCATTAAACCGACACCTCCGTTCAAAGCATCGAAATGCTGATCGTAAGAAGCACTGGTAGTGATATAGGTCTGCTTTAATGCAGGCCATTGATTTCTATAGTTGATTCCTACACGCGGACAACGTCCCGATCCCGCAAATGCCGGGTTTAGATACAACGGATTTGCATAGAACTGGGTGAACTGGGGATCCTGCGCATCAGCAACAAGACTGAGCCCAACTAACAAACACAGGAATAAGCGCTTTAGCATATTGATTGGCTTTAACTACTAAACTTATACGAAGTATTCTATTTTTGTTACGTAATCATGAAACAAAAATTGCAATATTCTGCTCAAGACTTCGTTCATTTGTTCCGGATTTAAACTTCAAAGATGTAAAAATCGTGGTTCACTTCAGCTACAAATGTAAATTTTTTTATTCTTGAAAAAAGTTTAATACCTATCAAACCTTACGCTTAAATGTCAATATTCCGCCAAAAGCAGTCGCTACCGCCCTTAAATTATGTGTTTATATGTTTGCTTTTCAGTATTTTGCAAATCCCTTTGAAGGGATTTAGTCAAAAAAATAAATATTCGATAGTATGGCAAACAATTCAAACGGATGAGTCCGGAAAGGCTCGATTTTCGTTCAAAGATGCTTCCTACCCCACCGATTTTAACGGTTTGCCGGAATATTCTATCCTGATCGAAGGTCATAAATCAGCCGCTTTAAGCGATCAGAAATACCTTGCTTGCACATCCGAAGAAAATAACATCCTGAATTCGGCTGACCTTTCTTCTTTTCCTCAAGAAATCAACGCCGTTGCGGGAATTTCACGTAAAGAAAAATACACCACTATCCATATTTTCCCTTTTCGCAGATCAATTAACGGACAATTCGAAAAACTAACCGAATTTTCGCTCGATTTACGTGATATCCCAAATGCTTTCTCTTCAGCAAAAACGAATGCTCATGTGTATGCAGCAAACTCAGTACTTTCGACAGGTAAATGGATGAAAATTGCTGTTACCGATGATGGTGTTTATAAAGTCGATTATGACTTCCTCACTCGCAACGGATTTTCAAGTTCTGAACTTAGCTTAACGGGCTTACAATTATTTGGAAATGGCGGCGGAATGTTACCGCTTCAAAATAGCATTTCACGCGCTGATGATTTAACAGAAAATGCTATTGAAATGGTGGATGCTGATCAGAGCGGAACGTTTAATGCCGGCGATTATTTCCTGTTTTATGGTGAAGGTCCAAACCGCTGGGCGTATAACAACATTGAAAAAAAATATCAGCATTCGAAAAATTATTTCAGCGACAGCACTTTTTATTTTATCACTGCTAATTCATCTGTAACAGGCAAAAGAATTACCTCTACAAACGCTAATAATTCTACCACCGCCGATCGTTTTGCTTCGTCGTTTACCGACTATGCGTTTCACGAAGAAGACGACTACAACTTTATCAAATCGGGACGCAATTGGTATGGAAATCCTTTTGATGTTACGCTCTCTCAAAACTTCGATTTTAGCTTTCCGAATTTAATAACCGGTACAGCTAAAATTAAATCGAGTGTTATTGCGCGTACTTCTACAAAAACATCAACTAACAGCAAGTTCAATATTTTTTATAACGGGACCAATATTTTATCTCATACAATTTCAAATGTCGGCACCGGTTATACCGATGATTTTGCGAGAGCAAGTATTCTTCCCGGAACTTTCAATGCTTCCGGCAACGACATCAATTTAAACTACGTTTTTGTTCCTTATAATTCATCGTCGACAGGATGGATAGATTATATAGAACTTAACGTAACCAGAGCACTAAATTTCCAGGGAATTAACTTAGCTTTCCGCGATCAAGACACAATAAATACAGCGAGCATCACTCGTTACAGCATCACTTCAGGTTCATCGGGAGAAAAGATCTGGAATGTTACTGACCCTACAAATGCTTTCGAACAGAAGTTCGATAAATCCGGAAATATCGCTACGTTCACTTCTTCACTAGCAGCTTCGGGAAGCAGTGAATATTATATGTTCTCTAACGCTGCGATTAAATCGCCTCAGTACTCAGGAAAAATCGTTAATCAAGATTTGCATTCATTAGCGGCTACTGATATGATTATCGTTACACATCCCGATTTCTTACAGGAGTCGGAACGCTTAGCGCAGTTCAGAAGAGATCATGATAACTTGCGAGTTACTGTTGCGACTACTGATCAAATATTCAATGAATTTTCGTCGGGTGCTCAAGATGCTGCAGCGATTCGCGATTTCGTAAAAATGTTTTACGACAGAGCCAACGGCACCAATGACCAGCCTCGCTATTTATTATTGATGGGCGACGGATCTTATGATCCTAAAACGCGTATCGGAGGAAACACTAACTACATCACTACATTCCAATCCGACAATTCAATTTCTCTCATCAACTCATACACTTCTGATGATTTCTACGGAATGCTTGACGACAATGAAGGATCGTTATCATCGTCTGATTTAATGGATATTGGTGTAGGCCGAATCCCTGTGCGCGATGCAACGGATGCGCGATTGATGGTCGACAAAATCATCACTTACGAAACACCGGGAACAATTACCGATCAGACATTTTGTGCCGGCACTAACTCTACTCGCTTCGGCGATTGGAGAAATACACTTTGCTTTGTTGCCGACGATCAAGACAGTAACTTACACTTCCGTCAGAGCGAAAGAATTGCCAATACGATTCAAGCAAATCAACCGGTTTATAATATCGATAAGATTGTTTCAGATGCATATAAGCAACAATCGACTCCCGGCGGACAACGTTATCCCGATGTAAACGATGCAATCGACAAACGAATTGAAAAAGGAGCTTTCTTGATGAACTACACCGGACATGGTGGTGAGTTAGGATGGGCTGCAGAAGCAATCTTGAATATCAACATGATCAACGGATGGAATAACATCAACAGCCTTCCTGCATTCATCACCGCCACCTGCGAATTCAGTCGCTATGACGATCCGAAAAGAACATCTGCAGGAGAACTTGTTTTATTGAATAGCAACGGAGGCGGAATTTGTTTGTTTACTACTGTACGACTAGCCTTCGCTATCGACAATGAATATATCAATGCCGATATGCTTCGCTATATGTTCGCTCCTATTAACGGAGAGATGCCTCGCATCGGAGATATTCAACGTTTGGCGAAACGCGAAAATGCAGGTAACAGAAACGTAACATTATTAGGAGATCCATCGATCCGCCTTGCCTATCCTCAATACAAAGTAAATACTACTTCTATTCAAGAAACGGGAACGGGAGTTACGGTAGATACACTGTCATCACTCAGCAAAATTACCATCACCGGAAATGTTAGCGATGCGGGAGGAAATGTGTTAAACAATTTCAACGGAGTAGTTTACACAACGATCTTCGATAAAACCACTAAAGTTTACAATTTAGTGAATGATGTGAATGGAGACGATGTGAGCAAACCTGACAGCTTCTTGCTACGCAAAAATATTCTATATAAAGGAAAATCGAGTGTTACCAACGGACAATTCAGCTGCTCATTCATCGTACCGAAAGATATATCTTATCAATATGGAACCGGTCGTTTAAGCTATTACGCTCATACTACTGAAACTGATGCTCAAGGATACAACGAGCAAATCCAGATTGGAGGAATCTCAAACAACTCCATTCAAGATCAATACGGCCCGAAAATAAATCTATATATTAACGACGAGAACTTTACTGCCGGCGGCATGACCGATGAAAATCCTTCGATCCTAGCCATCCTTTTCGACTCCAGTGGAATCAATACCGTAGGTAACGGAATCGGCCATGATATTACGGCCATCATCGACAATAAACAACAAGCACTTTTCGTTCTTAATGACTATTATGAATCCGACCTCGATAGTTATCAGAAAGGAAGAGTACGTTATAAGCTCAGCGATTTAGCCGATGGGAACCATACCCTGACGTTCAAAGCATGGGATATCAACGGAAATTCATCTGACGTATCGACCGACTTCGTAGTCACCTCATCTGCGGAACTTGCCATCGACCATGTGCTCAACTACCCAAATCCGTTTAGCACCAAAACGGCATTTTACTTCGAACATAACAAGCCATGCACGGGCATGACAGTTCAGGTTCAAGTATTTACGGTTAGCGGCAAGCTCGTGAAGACCCTCAGCAACTACCAAGTTTGCGAAGGATATAGGAATAGTCCGTTGGAATGGGACGGAAAAGACGACTTTGGCGATCAATTGGCCAAAGGTGTTTATATTTATCGATTGAAAATCAGGACTGCCGACGGCGAAACGGCGGAAAAGCTTGAACGATTGGTTTTGCTCAGATAAACCGTCGATTTGGTAACCTTTCGAGTCCGATTATCGTTATATTTGCCAGCTTAATACCCTAAAAAGGGACCTATTAATGATTATGAAACGAATTACGAAACATTGTCTGATTCTGTTAGGTTTTTCAACAGTATTGCAACACTCGGCCCAAGCACAAAGCGACAAGTCGAACTTACTTGGCCAGATCAATACGATCACCACGGCAGTTCCATTCCTGTCAATTTCACCTGACGCTCGCGCAGGCGGAATGGGAGATATGGGAGTTGCATCCTCTGCAGACATTAACTCCATCCACTGGAACGCATCAAAGTTAGCCTTCAACGAAAAGAAAACGGGATTCTCGGTTTCCTACACTCCTTGGTTAAAAGCATTGGTAAACGACATGTTTATCGCTTATGTATCAGGATATTCGAAGATGAAAGGCGAACAAGCGATCGGAGCATCATTACGCTATTTCTCTTTGGGAAATATCACTTTTACCGATGCTAACGGAAATACCATCCGCGATTTCAAACCCAACGAATTCGCATTCGATGTGGCTTACTCAAGAAAACTTAGTGAATATTTCAGCGGTGGTATCACTTTACGTTATATCCACTCGAACTTAACAGGAGGAACTTCTGTTGAAGGAACCGACTCAAAAGCGGGTAACTCAGCAGCAGCAGACATCTCTTCATTCTTCCAAAAGGATATAGAATTAGGAAATAAAGATGCGGTATTAACTGCAGGTATCAACATCAGCAATATCGGTGCGAAGATTTCTTATACCGAAACAGGAACGAAGAACTTCCTCCCTACTAACTTAAGATTAGGACCGGGATTAAAGTTAAAGCTGAATGAATACAATGATTTAGCATTCGGATTAGACATCAACAAATTATTGGTGCCTACACCTCCAATCTACACACAAGATTCAACAAACAGTGCTAACGATGTTATCCTTTACGGACAAGATCCTGATGTAGGTGTTCCTGCAGGAATGTTACAATCGTTTAGCGATGCTCCGGGTGGAGGAAAAGAAGAATTAAAAGAAATCAACTTAGGATTCGGAATGGAATACTGGTACGACAAGCAATTTGCTTTCCGTGCGGGATATTTCTACGAAGACAAAACAAAAGGGAATCGTAAGTACTTTACATTAGGAGCAGGATTGCGCTATAATGTATTCGGATTAGATCTTGCTTACTTGATTCCTACCGATCAACGTAATCCGTTAGAAAATACGTTACACTTCACGTTAACGTTCGACTTCGATGCGCAAGACGGAGGCAAATCAGACAAAAGCGCAGAATAATCTGCACACTCAATAAAGAAAAAGGACGCCGAAAAGCGTCCTTTTTTTATGCCCTTAATCGGGAAGTATTATCTTCGTAACATGAAAATTAGAGTAGGATTCGGATTTGATGTACATCAACTTCAAGAAGGATTAACATTTACACTTGGTGGAATTCAAATTCCGCATAGCAAAGGTGCATTAGGACATTCAGATGCCGATGTAGTGATACATGCTATTTGTGATGCGTTGTTAGGTGCTGCGGGATTAAAAGATATCGGATTTTATTTTCCCGATACTTCTGCTGAGTTTAAAGGCATCGACAGTAAAATTCTTTTGCAACGCGTAATGTCGCTTATCGAAGAACGTGGTTATTCAGTAGGCAATGTTGATGTAAGTTTAGTTTTAGAAAAACCGAAAATCAAACCTCATATCGACGCCATGAAAACAGCCCTTGCTCCTATTATGAAAATCGAAGAAGCTGATCTTTCCATCAAAGCTACTACCAATGAAAAAATGGGATATGTAGGAAGAGAAGAAGGAGTAGCTGCGTATGCAGTGGTTTTGATTGAATCTTGATTCACGATTCTTGATTATCGATTATCGATTCTATGATTTAATGATCACGAACCTTAACAATGAATCGCTAACATATTACATCGATTTTATGATCTCGGATCTTAAAAATGAATCGCGAATATCTAGAATCGAATCCAGATTCTTGATGACCGATTCTTGATTCTCGATTTTTTTCAATGGAATTTTTTTATTATCGAGTAACATATTTCGATATATGATGATTGATTCACGATTCTCGATTTTATGATCTCGAATCTCAAAAATGAATCGCGAACATCTAGAATCGATTATCGATTTTATGATCTCGGATCTTAAAAATGAATCGCGAATATCTAGAATCGAACCCTGATTCTTGATGACCGATTCTTGATTCTCGATTTCATGACTTTATGATCACGAACCTTAAAAATGAATCTCGAACATCTAGAATCGATTTCTGATTCTTGATGACCGATTCTCGATTTCATTACTTTATGATCTCGTATTTTAAAAATGAATCGCGAACATCTTGCATCGATTATCGAATTTATGATCTCGAATCTAAACAATGAACATCGAACATCCAAAATCGTTCGTCAAGCAAAGTTCATTAATTAAAATAACATATATTAATCGTTTGTAATTATTTGTCATCACTTATTGATAAATTAAGAAATTAATTTTGCTCAAAAATAACAACATGATCAATTTTAAAAATCTTTCGGTCTGGAGAGCAAGTATGAATTTTACAGCCAATTTATACCCAAATATCAATGAGATAACTAAAGAGGAAAAATACGGATTGGTGATGCAAATGAAAAGAGCATCAGTATCCATTTGTTCTAATATTGCAGAGGGCACATCTAGAACAACGAAAAAAGACATTTCGCGTTTTTTTGTTTTAGCTTTAGGTTCGAGTTATGAATTAGAGTCTCAATTGATTTTGTCAAAAGAATTAGCACTCATGAATAGCGAGATTGTAAATTTGCGCCTAAAGGAACTAAATCATATTCAAGGTATGCTCAATAAATACAATCAAAAATTGCTCGACAGTTTTGTGGAATAATTGTTATTGGATTGATTATTGATTCTCGATTTTATGATCTCGAATCTCAAAAATGAATCTCGAATATCTAGAATCGATTTCTGATTCTTGATGACCGATTCTTGATTCTCGATTTCATGACTTTATGATCTCGGATCTTAAAAATGAATCTCGAACATCTAGAATCGATTTCTGATTCTTGATGACCGATTCTTGATTCTCGATTTCATGA
>ENA-UOWE01003719-UOWE01003719.1-activated-sludge-metagenome-genome-assembly--contig:-NODE-3719-length-15342-cov-7.368876_pt1 | contig 15342 bp, 17 predicted proteins | sample MGYA00249841_ERZ761562 | MGnify/ENA primary metagenome ERZ761562 (study PRJEB28883, sample SAMN05720200) | activated sludge metagenome | isolation source: Anaerobic digester | place: Japan... | reverse complement strand
GCGATGGCCGGCACCGCATGGATGCCCACCGTGCCCGTCGCCCACTGGATCACTCGATAGGGCGGTTTGCTGTCGGTCACGGTGTCTCCCCCGGGGTGGTCGGTGGGAGGGACAGTAGTGTCCGGTCGGTGAAGGTTCTCGTGCTCTCGCCGCACTACGACGATGCGCCCCTCAGTCTGGGCCAGTCGATGCTCGACGGTGAGCTGTCCCGGCACCGTGTCACCGTCGGCGTGCCGTTCGGCCGGTCGAACTGGACGATCTGGTTCCACCCGAAGCGCTGGCGCTGGCCGATCGCCTCGGCCATCCGGCTCGGCGAGGAGGCCCGCAACGCGTGGCGGTTCAGGTACCGCGTGCGCATCGGCGGCCTGGAAGAGGCCGTCCTCCGGACCGGCAACCTGTCGAGCGAGGGCTTCCTCGATCCGACGTTCGCCGCCGGGGAGTCGGGTGACCTGGATTCGGTGACCGAACTCGTCCAGAAATGGGTATCGGGCTACGACGTGGTCGTCGCTCCGCTGGGCATCGGCGACCACGTCGATCATCAACTCGTGGCCGAGGCGGGCCGACGGCTGATGGACGCTGGGACCGCCGTGGCGTTCTACGAGGACCGGCCCTACGCCGTCCTCCTGGAGGAGTCCGAACTCGCGGCCGCCGCCAAGAAGATCGACCCGCGGCTCGTGCGGCGGCCCGTCAGCGGCCCGATGCAACGCAACAAGCACGAGCGCATCTGGTACCCGAGCCAGTTCGACGAGTTCTTCCTGACCGCCATCGACCTCGACGAGACCGGTGCCCGCCGCGAGCACGTGTGGGTCCTGCCGGACTCACCGTGGCCGGCGGTGGGGTGACTGACTGGCTCAGGCGGGCTTGCCGCAGTCGCCGGTGCAGTGGACCGTCGGTACCTCGTCGCCGTCCACCAACGCCGTGATCCACTCGAGCAACGAGTTGCCCTCGACCTCGGTCGTGTAGAGCTCCGGGCGACCGAGAATCGTGTGGACCTCACCCGGGCCAACCCAGCTGTGGATCTTCGCCCCGCCGTCCTCAGCCTGCTTGGTATTGTCGTCGATCATCGTCATGAGGTCGTCACCGGGGAATCCGGCGAGCTCCACGAACGACTGCTGCGTCTCGTCGTAGGCCGTGTCGATCTTGGCGAACGTGACGTCGGGAGCGTGCTTTGTGGTCTGCACGTAGAGCCCGGGCAACGACCAGGCGACCTGCGGATCGCCGGCGGTCTCCGGCCACGGGGGCAACGCCGCATTCGTCCCCCAGAAGGCCGACACGGCGAGCGTGATGGCCTCGGTTCCGGGGTAGGCGCCGGACGCGTCGGCGATCGAGGTGACCTTGGCGTCGGGGAACAGGTCTTGCGCCAGCCCGGCGTACACCGGCGTCGGCGCGGAACCGGCACTGCTCCCGGCGACGACGACCTCGGCAGCATCGGGGAACAGGGCCGCGGTCGCAGTGAGCGCCGTGCCGCCGTTGGACGCCCCGTTGTGCTCGACGACGACTCCCCCGCCGTAGTCGTGGGTCGCGTTCCCGAGGTGCAGGTCGCCCGTGCAGTACGGGACGAACACGATCGAGTCGTCCTTGAACGGGTTCTTGTCGTTGGCGAGGTCGAAGATGCCGGAGTCCGCCGGGCTGTCGCCAGTGTCCTTCTGGAGGTTGCGGGTGTAAGAGGGGGTGGTCGGCCCACAGGTCTCGGCGGAGAAGCACGCGCCGCCGCCCTCCAGGTAGAAGACGACGCGCTCGCTCGTACCGGGGTGCACCCAGAAGTGGAACTCCGAACCGTCGCTGCACTCGCAGTTCGGCGTGGTCGCGACCTTGCGCCACTCCGGCCCGGCGTCGGCCACCTCGGCCGGCGCGGTCTCGGCGGCCGGCGCCGTCGTGGTGGTGTCGGGCTTGGATTCGGCCGACGACGCGTCGTTCGCGCACGACGAGCCGACGACGATCACGAACGCAACGAGCAACGCTGCAGCGGACTTCCGCATGTGTACTCCCCCTGAGTCGGGCGCCGATCGCCGCCCGACTCCGAAGCTAGCCCGCAGCGCAGCACTCACGAGGCACGGCGCGATCCAGGCTCAGCCGGGCGGATGTGCCCGGCTGAGCCTGGATTGCCAGAACGGTCGGCTGGCGCCTCGGACCTCAGATGCGCTTCGACTGGCCGCCGTCGACGGCGAAGATCTGGCCGGTGATCCACGAGCTGTCGTCGGACAGCAGGAAGATCAGCATGTTGGCCATGTCCTCGGGCGTGCCCGGGCGCTTGATCATCACGTCGCCGAGGAGGACACCGAAGTTCTCCTCGCCGCCGCTGATCAGCTGCGTGGCCTCGGTGTTGGTCGGGCCGGGTGCAATGGCGTTGACGCGGATCCCCATCGAGGCCATCTCGGCCGCCAGGTTGATCGTGATCGAGTTGAGCGCCGCCTTCGCGACACCGTAGAAGCCCGCCGCCATCCAGGCCGCCGTCGACGACTGGTTCACGACCGCCGCGCCCTCCTGCTTGCGCAGCTCGCGCCAGACGGCACGGGTGGCGTAGATCGCCCCGTTCATGTTCACGTCCATGAACTTGCGGTAGTAGTCGAGGTCGATCCGCAGCAGTCCGTTGATCTCCATCGAGTGGTAGATCGCCGCGTTGTTGACGAGGTGATCGATGCGACCGAACCGCTCGACGGTGGCCGCCGCCATGGCGATGCAGCTGTCGGGATCGGACACGTCGACGTGCACGGCCAGTGCCGTTCCGCCCTCGGCCTCGATCGCAGCGACGACGTTCGCCGCGTTCTCGTCGTTGATGTCGGCCACGACGACCGACGCACCCTCACGGGCCAGCGCGTGCGCGTACCCCTCGCCGATGCCCTGCCCGGCACCCGTGATGATCGACACCTTGCCGTCGAACTTGCCGCCGTCCAACTCACCCATTGATCAGTCGCTTTCTGTCGCGGCGGCAGCGGCCTTCGCTGCAGCCTTGTTGCGGCGGCCGATGATGGCCTCCACCTGATTGTTCAGCCGAGCGGCGCGGGGCCAACCGGCGTAGTACGCCATGAAGATCACGATCTCCCGGAGCTGCTCGTCGTCGAGCTCGCCGTTGCCCATGGCTGCGGGGATCTGGATGTCGAGGACGTCCTCTTGACCCGATCCGATGCACAGGCCCACGAGGAGAAGTCGCCGATCGCGGTTGGAGAGACCGGGCCGGTTCCAGATCTCCGCGAACAGGTGGTCGACGGTGTACCCGAAGAAGTCGCCAGGTCCGTCGCTCACCTCCCAGCCGTAGACCTCGGTCATCTTCTCGAGGCCCTTGGCTCGCGCCTCGGACATCTCGGGCAGGTCGGTCATGTTCCGCTCCCTTCGGGCAGCCCGAGCTCGAGCGCCAGTCGTTGCAGCGCCATCGACGCGAGGGGGGTGTCCACCCCGAGCTCGGCGGCGAGCTCGAGCGCCTGCTGCAGGTCCTTGGCGCCGAGCGACGCCACGTTCTCCATCACGGGGTACCAGTCATCGCCCGGTGCGAGTGGACCGGCCGAGTCGCGCAACATGATCGCCCCCGGCCCGCCCGTCACCGAGTCGCTGTGCCGCACGATCTTGCCCAGCTCTGCGACCGGGATGCCGGCCGCCTCGGCCAGGCGCTGGGCCTCGCCGACGGCGGTGAAGGCCACGAAGTGCAACAGGTTGCGCGCCAGCTTGGCGCGGGTGCCGGAACCGACCGGCCCGAGATGGCTGACGAGGGAGGCGAAGTGGCCGAACACGGGGCGGCACAGCTCGACCGCGTCCGCCTCGCCACCGACCATCACGGCGAGGGTGCCGGCGTGGGCGCCCATGGCACCGCCGGAGATCGGGGCGTCCACGATGTGGACCCCGAGCGGCTCGGCGACCTCGGCGAGGGCGATCGCCGTCGACGCCTTGATCGTCGAGTGGATGGCGATGACCAGGCCCGGCCGCGACGCGGCGAGGAGCTCGGTCGTGACGTCGCGCACCTGGTCGTCGTCGCGCACGACCACCGAGATCACGTCGGCGGTTCGGGCGACGTCGGCCACGTCGGCGGCCGCGGTCGCACCCTTGGCGACCAGCTTCTCGTACGACTCGGGGCGAACGTCGAACACGACGAGGCCGTCGGGGTTGGCGAGCAACCTCCGTGCCATCGGCCCGCCGATGTTGCCCAGGCCGATGAACCCGGCGACCGCCATCAGATGCCCTCGGCGATCGACTTGATCTCGAGGTACTCCTCGAACCCGGCGACACCCATCTCGCGGCCGATGCCACTCTGCTTGTAGCCGCCGAAGGGCATGTCGGGGCTGTAGAAGATGCCGCCGTTCACGGCGATCGTGCCGGTGCGCACGCGGTTGGCCACGGCCCGCGCCCGAGCACTGTCGCCACCGACGACCGCACCGGACAGGCCGAAGGCCGAGTTGTTGGCGATGGCGACGGCGTCGTCGTCCCCGTCGTGGGGAATGACGGCGAGCACCGGGCCGAACACCTCTTCCTGGGCGATCGTCGAGTTCTGGTCGACACCCGTCAGGACCGTCGGCTCCACGAAGAAGCCGCCGGCGAGGTCGCCCTCGAGGGCCCCGGCCTTGCCGCCGGTGACAATCGTGGCGCCCTCCTCGACCGCAGTGTTGATGTAGCCGAGCACCCGATCCTGCTGGGCCTTGCTCACGAGCGGCCCCATGAAGTTGCCGGCATCGGTCGGGTCGCCCCACCCGATACCGCCGATCATGCCAACGACCTGATCGACGATCTCGTCGTGCATCGCCCGAGGGACCACCATGCGGGTCGTGATCGCGCAGCCCTGACCGGCGTGCGCCATGATCTGGAACGCTGCACCGATCGCTGCCGTGGCGGGGTCGGCGTCGTCCAAGACGATGTACGCCGACTTGCCGCCCAGCTCGAGGAACGTCTTCTTGAGTGTGTCGGACGCCGCGGCCATGATCCGGCGACCGGTTGCGGTCGACCCCGTGAACGACACGAGATCGATCCGGGGATCGGTGCACAGCACCTCGCCGATGGCGTTCTGCTGCGACGTGATCACGTTGAGCACGCCGGCAGGAATGTCGGTGTGCTCGGCGACCAGACGGCCGAGCACCGTGGCCGACCACGGCGTCGCAGGCGCTGCCTTGAGCACGACGGTGCAGCCGGCGGCGAGCGCCGGACCGACCTTGGCGAGGTTGATCTGGTGGGGGAAGTTCCACGGGGTGATCGCCGCGACCACGCCGATGGGCTCGCGGCGGATCGTGCGGTGCGACTTCATGCCGAACGGGGCCGCCTCGCCCATGTCGGTCTCCCACGCGTAGCCCTCGGCCGTGTCGGCAGCGAAGCCGAGGCCTTCGACGGGCACGTCGAGCTGGGCGCCGTAGGTGAGCGAGACGGGACAGCCGACCTCGGCGACGGTCAGCTCACGGATCTCATCGGCGTGCTCCTGGAACGCCGCCTGGAGCTGACGGATGCAGCGCACCCGGAACTCGACGTCGGTCGACCAGTCGGTCTCGTCGAAGGCTCGGCGGGCGGCGGCCATGGCGAGCTCGATGTCGTCGAGCGACGCGTCGGGCGCCACGCCGACGACCTTGCCGGTCGCCGGGTTGATGTTCTCGTAGGTGGCGCCGCCGGACGCGGGCACCAGCTTGCCGTCGATTAGCAGGAGCGCTTCGGCCGAGCCCCACGCGTCGCTACCGGGTGTGCCTGGGAGTGCCATCTCAGTCCTCTCTCAGTCCCACAGCCCGACGGGCGCTTGGCCCACGGGGTAGCGGCACGGCTGCGGTGCGCCCGAGCTGGCGACGTCGAGCCGACGCTTCATGCCGTCCGACAGGGTGTCGTCGCGGAACATCTGGATGAAGAGGGCCGTCGCGTTGCCGACGTCGAAGAAGTCGCGCTGCCAGCTCCACTGGAAGCTGCCGGCGTAGCGGAACCAGCTCCCACCGAACCCGGCGACCTCGTAGGTGCCGCCGTCGGGACGCGGTGTCGTCGCGATCTGCTTCCAGAAGCCGAGCACCTCACCCTGCTGATCGTCGATCAGCACCTTCTGGTACGGGTACTCCCACCCGTCGAGGCCACCCATCTCGAGACCGAGGGCGACGTCGCGGATCTCGTCGCGCCCGACCGTCATGAAGTCCTCGTTGGGCCCGTAGTTCCAGCCGTACGTGGCGTCGGGCGTGTACATGGCGATCATGTCGGTCCAGTCGCCCTTGGCCTCGGCCTCGCGATTGACCTGGAGCCAACGCTCCACCATCTCCTCGAGTTCGGATCGCGGGAATGCGGGCATATTTGGATCACTTCTCCTTGTCGGGTCCGGCGACGGAGTCGTCGGCGAAGATCAGCAGGGCATGGGTCGGGCAGTACTTCACGGCGGCCTCGACCTGGGGCCGCAGCGACTCGTCGGGATTGGGTTGGAGGATCGTCAACTCCCCCTTCTTCGAGAGCGAGAACACGTCGGGTGCCTCGCCCTCGCAGACGCCGTGTCCCTGGCACAACACCTCGTCGAGCTCGATGCGCAGGCCCATCAGCGGGCACCTTCCGCGGCCGTGCGGCGGTGGTACTTCACGGTGGTCGGCCGGTTCATCTGCACCACCATCTTCGAGTGGTCGTTGACGTAGCTGTCGGCCGGCTGGCCCAGCTCGAACGTCCAGTCCTTGAGGAGCACCGACAGGATGACCTTGAGCTGCATCATCGCGAACTGGGCCCCCACGCACCGGTGGCGACCGGCCCCGAACGGGATCCAGTTCCACGGGTTGTCGAGATCCTCGTGGCGATCGTCGAGGTAGCGGGTGGGGTCGTACCGGTCGGCGTCGGGGAACACCGAGTCGATCCGGTTCGACACCGCGGGGGTCGCGCCGACGAGCCAGCCCTCCGGCACGACGTGGCCGCACACCTCGAACGGCACCTTGGCGACACGGAGCAGCAGGATCAGCGGCGGATGGAGCCGCAGCGCCTCCTTGATGGCCGCCTCGGTTCGGGGCATCTCGCGCAGCGCCTGGTAGGACGCCGAGCGGCCGTCGGAGTACAGCTCGTCCAGTTCCTCGACCACCGCGGCCATCGCCTCGGGGTTGCGGAGCAGCTCGACGAGCGTCCACGACAGCGTCGTCGACGTGGTGTGATGCCCGGCGAACATCATCGAGATGAACATGCCCGTCACGTAATCGGCGCTGAACATCAGCGAGCCGTCCTCGTTGCGGAGCGACAGCAACACGTCGACGAGATCGCGATCGTCGCCCTCCGGTGCCGGCTGGGCAAGACGCTTCTGGAGGATCGCGTCGATGAGCTCGACCAGTTCGGCGCGGGCGGCGTCGCGGCGGTGGAACGACGGGATGTCGAGGTAGGGGTCGACGAAGGCGAGCGCGTCGGTGCCCTTCTCCAGGTCGTGGAACAGCTCGGCGAACTCCGCCGTCAGGTCCTCACGGAACTTGGGGCCGATGAGACACGTCGTGGACGTGTAGATGGTCAGCTCCGCGAACCAATCGAGCATCTCGAACTCGCCACGGTCGCCGAACCGCTCGACCATCCGGTCGATCTCGGCGGCGATCTTCTCGGCATGGCCGCGCATGAACTTGTCGCGCAACGCCTGGTTGTGCATCATCTCGCGCCGTCGTTCCGCGGACGCGTCGAAGACCACACCCTCCCCGAAGACGGGCTTCATGAAGGGATACGCCTCGGCCTGGTCGAGCTCCTCCTCGGGCGCACGGAAGTAGGCCTCGTTGGCCTCGGCGCCCGACAACAGCGCGACGGGGCGATCGGCGAGGAGGAAGCTCCCGACGTCGCCGCACTCGGCGCGGACGCGTTCCATGAGGCCGATGGGGTCGGTGCGGAGCTCCTCGAGATGGCTGCCGTCCTCGCCGACACCGGACACCAGTGGCGGGGTGGGCAGGGCAGTGGTGGCATCAGTGACGGTCATGCTGACTCTCCTGATTCGTGACCCGACTCGGGCGAGGCGGCCTCGCGGATCGGGGCTTCGGGATTCACTTCGACAAGCGAGAGGTGGGTGCCACGCGGGGCGGCCACCACGTTGACGACGGCAGCGGCGATGGACTCGGCCGGGAGGTACTGGTGGTGGCGGAGGAGTCCCCAGCGCTTCCAGTCCTTGAGGCAACGGTCGATCAGGTCGGGCGCCCAGCTCCAGCCCATCTCGGTGAACGTCGGCCCGGGACGAACGATCGAGGCCCGTACACCGGTGCCTTCGAGCTCCATCTGGAGGGTCCGTCCGAACGACTCGAGGCCGGCCTTCGAGGAGTTGTACGCCGCGACCAGGGGTCGGGGTGTGGCCGCGTTCTGCGAGGTGACGAGGACGATGTCGCCGCGGCGTCGGGCGATCATCGGGGCCAAGCCTTCGATGACCAGACGGTGCGCCCCGACGAGGTTGGTGTCGAGCTGTCGGAGGAACGTGGCGGTGTCGGCCGACTCGGCGGGAGCCGGAACCATGTCACCGGCATTGGACACCACGATCTCGATGTCGCCCATCGCCTGCTGCGCCGCGGCGAACGCGGCGCCGACCGACTCGTCGTCGGTCACGTCGAGGCGCACGACCGCGACCTCGCCGTCGTTGGCGCGGATGACCTTGGCCAGCTCCTCGAGCCGGTCGACACGGCGAGCAGCGAGGACCACCGGGAAACCGGCAGCGGACAGTGCGGTCGCGGTCGCCGCGCCGATGCCCGACGACGCTCCGGTGACGATGGCGGGGCGCCGATCGGGGTGGGAGGGGAACTCGTTCGCCATCAGCGGACCGCCAGCGTGGTCGGGAGGGTGGCGAAGCCTCGGACGTTCGTGGAGTGCACCCGCCTCGAACGCTCGCCGTCGATCTCGTACCCGGCGAACCGGGCGATGAACTCCTCGAGCGCGACCTTCGCCTCGAGCCGCGCCAGCGAGGCGCCCATGCAGAAGTGGCGGCCGAGACCGAACGACACGAGCTGGGTCGTGTCGCGCCCGATGTCGTAGCGGTCGGGGTCGACGAACACCTCGGGATCGCGGTTGGCCGATCCGACGAGGAACACGACGCGGTCACCCTTGGGGATCATCCCGCCGTGCAGCTCGACATCGACCAGCGTGGTGCGGGCGAGGAGCTGCGACGACGTGTCGTAGCGCAGCGTCTCCTCGATCCATTGCTCGATGGTGTGCGAACCCGACCACACCTTCTCGCGTTCGGCCGGGTTGGCCCAGGCCCAGTAGAGGCAATGGCCGAGCAACTTGGTCGTCGTCTCGTTGCCGGCAACGACCATCAGGAACAGGAACGCCACGATGTCCTCGTCGTCGAGTCGATCGCCGTCGATCTCGGCCACGAGCAGCGCCGACGTAAGGTCGTCGGTGGGCTGGCGGCGCCGCTGGGCGATCATGTCGGTGTAGTACCCGAACAGCGTGATGGCCGCTTCGATGCCGGCGGGCGGGACGTCCTCGACGCCTTCTTCGCGGTGCACGAGCAGGTCGGCGAGGCGTCGCACCTCGTCGCGGTCGGCGACGGGAACGCCCATCATCTCGCTGATGACGTCCATCGGGAGCTTGCCGGCGAAGTCGCCGATGATGTCGAACTCGTCGAGGTCCTTCGCCCGGTCGAGGTACTCCCGGGCGATCTCGCGGATGCGGGGCTCGAGCTCGACGACGCGGCGGGGCGTGAAGCCTCGGGCCACGAGTGACCGCATGCGGGTGTGCCGCGGCGGATCCATCGCGAGGAACGACATGGTCTTGTGGGCGTGCGGGCCCGACGCCAGCTTGTCGAGCGACACGCCCTCCGCCGACGAGAACCTCGCATTGTCACGGAAGCCGGCCGACACATCGGCGTGGCGCGACAGCGCCCAGAAGCCGAGCTCCTCATTGCGGTACAGCGGCGCCTCGGTCCGCAGCCGCGCATAGAACGGGTACGGATCCTCGTGGACCTCGTAGTCGTAGGGGCTGTAGTGCGCAGCCCCGGTGCTCGCGCTCATCGGCGGCCTCCCAGGATGAGGTTGGCGGCCCCGGCGAGGCGGTCGCCGAGGTCGTCGTAGGACAGATGGCCGGTGCCGGTCTGCAGCATCGCGCCGGAGTAGGCGAGCTCGAGCGCCCCGATGATCTCGGGGTCGTCGTCGCCGAGCGCCTCGACGAGGCGCTGGTGGATGTTGCCGCCGATGCGATCGCGCAGCCGCTTCACGGCGGGCTCGTCGACCAGCAGCGCGATCGTGCACGCCGCCGACAGCTCGGGCTCGTTGCCGACGAGCATGGCGACGTCGCGCAGCATCGCGCCGACGCGCTTGGGTGGGGCGACGCGGCCGTCGACCGTTGCGTGCGGCAATGCCTTGAGGCGTCGCCAGAACACCTCGCTGACGAGGTGTTCCTTCGAGCCGAAGTAGGTGTAGGCGGTGGCGGGCGCAACGCCGGCGCGTGCTGCCACGTTGCGGATCGTGAGTCCGCCGAAGCCGACGGCCCGCACCTCTTCGACGGCGGCGTCAACGAGCTTGTTGACCGTGTCGAGCTGACGCGCCGACAGCACCGGACCAGCGGCCGGACTGCCGGTCGAACTGCTGGTCGAACTGGCGGTCGAGCTGGGGGCGGGCGCCGAACTGGACATGTGTCCAGGACGATAACCGGACACCTGTCCAGTTGGCAAGGAGTCCGCCCCGCTACGCTCCCGTTCTGTCCCGCGAACGAACGGCAACTGCATCCATCCGCGGGACAAATCGAGTGGGGACGGGGGTCCAGCGTGCAGGAACTGTCTGGCAAGGTGGCGGTCGTGACCGGCGCCGGGAGCGGCATCGGTCGGGCGATGGCCCTGGCGTTCGCGGCGGAGGGCATGTCGGTGGCACTCGCCGACATCGACGGCGGTGCCGCCGATGAGACCGCTGCGCTCGTGGCCGCGGCAGCGCCCGGGGTGACCACGCTCGCCCGGGCCGTCGATGTGAGCGACGGCCCGGCGGTCGACGGGTTCGCCGACGAGGTGTTCAACACGCGGGGACAGGCCGACGTGCTGTGCCTCAACGCCGGCGTGTTCGTCGGCGGGGTCATCTGGGAGGTGCCCGCCGGCGAGATCGACGACATCCTGGGGGTGAACCTGCACGGCATCCTCAACGGCGCCCGCTCGTTCCTGCCGCGCATGATCGCCCAGGACACCGAGGGTCACGTTGTGACGACGGCCTCGGTCGCCGGCCTGTTCGGCTCACCGTTCTCCGGTCCGTACGGCATCTCGAAGTTCGCCGCGTTCGCCGCCGGCGAGACCATCGCCCACGACCTGGCTGCCACCGGATCGAAGCTGCGGGCATCGGTGCTGTGCCCGGGCATCGTCAAGACCGACATCGCCAACAAGGCGGCCCGGCGCGATTCCCGCCCGGGCGCTACGCCGAGCGAGGCTCAGCAGTTCGTCAACGGCGTCCTCGTCGACACCGTGGACGGGCACGGCATCGATCCGTCCCTGGTCGCCGACCGTGTCGTCGCCGGCATTCGGAGCGAGCAGTTCCTGATCCTCACCCACGACCAACACGCCGACGCGATCTGTGACCGCGCCGAGACCCTCGCGAACCTCGAACTGCCGCCCATCGTGGACTACACGTGACCCTGGGGGCTTTGTACTGCGAGGCGCGCCACGAACGGGATTCCTCGCAGTACAAAGCCCCTGCGGTCAGGGTTCGTCGGCGATGAACGAGTAGGTCGAGAAGCACATCTCGTCCTCGGTGCCCTCGCTGAACAGCAGGTACCGCGGCTCGGGTGTGTACTTCAGCGAGCGGTCCCACGTGCACTCGATGCGCAGGTTGTCGCCCTCCTGCACCTTCACCGGCTCGACCAGCGGGTAGTTGAGCTGCCATTCGAAGTTCCACGTCGGGATGTCGAGCAGGATCTGCTCCTCGGGCGTACCGGGGTTGAGCGTCATGCGGAACGACTTGCCGAGCTCGTGCATGTGGCCGTGCACGGCGACGATGTGCCCGGCCCCGCGGATGCGGTTGTCGCACGACGTCCAGCCGGTTCCCTTGGTCTGATCGGCGAACTCCTCGGGCGTGTGCTTGCAGTTGCGCAGCGCGAACGGCGGGATGCCGGCAGCGATCGGGCCGTAGGTATCGCGGAGGTACTGCGCCATCGTGGCGCGGTCGCACAGGGGGCCGGTCTCGCCGTCGGCGCACGGGATCTCGACGGGGGCGATGGGGTTGAACACCTGGATCGGAAGCAGCTTCGACCCGCTCGGGGCGACTTCGATCGCGAACTTCGACTGGTCGGCGAGGTTCTGGTCGTCGTAGTGGTAGTGGATCTGCATCACGAGGAGATCGCCGGGTTCGAAGAGCATGCCGACGCCCTCACCGAAATCGGCCGGCCGTTGGCCGGGCACCCAGCCGCCCACCATGTACGACAGACCGTTGCCGTTGCCATCGCCGTTGCCCGCTGCGGGGTTGCTCGACGGCAGCCCGGTGCCGACGAAACACGGCCAGCCCGGGCGACCGTCCTCGCCGTCCTGACGATCGGCCTCAGCGCGGGCACTGCCTGACACCCGGTACACGATCACGTGGTGCAGCACCTGCCGCTCATCAGGCAGGAACTGGTAGCCCGTCATGAAGGTCGGCTCGGTGAACCCGGGGTCGAGCAGGAAGCAGCGGTAGTCGTTCTTGATCTCGCCCGTGCCCTGATAGGGGGTGCTCATCGTGAGCACCTGGTCCTGGCGGGGCACCACGACGTCGCTGTCGTCAGGCTTGGCCGAGACCTTGGTCGCACGCTTCACGTCGAGTTTCCCGCCGGCCGCCGCCCAGTCGCTGATGGCGTCGATGTCGGCCTGATCGAGGTTCCGCGGGTGTTGCAGGGCGACACCCAGGTCGGACGCCGGCCAGGGTGGCATGTACTTGGTGCGGGTGACGAGGGCGAGGCCACTCGCGAAGTCGGCGGCGTCGCCGGCCGTCTCGAGCTTCCAATCGCCGTAACCGAGCTGGCCCTTGCCATGGCAGGAAGCGCAGTTGCGCTCGAGGATCGGTTGCACGACCTTGGCGAAGGACGGACCGGTTCCGGTTGCCTCTTCCTCCTTCGGCGCCGACACCCTGGTGGCCACCGTGCGGGTCGACGGGTCGACGGCGACCAGCTCGAACGTCAGCTTCATCTCGTCCGCGGTCGACACCAGCCCGACGACGTCGATCGGCCCCACCCCGAAGTCGGACATCTTGATCGTCGCGGTGGCCGTCGCCTGCAGCTCGTCGCCACGCAGGACGGCCTCGACGTCGAAGGTGACGGGCTTGGTCGTCGTCTTCACGTTGAGGTCGCCCGTGAGGGTGAAGGTGACGTCCTTCCCTTGCTCGATGCGATCGGGCAGCCCGTCGATCTTCGTGGTGACGAACCGGGCAAGCGGGTACTTGGACGACTCGAGATAGTCGTGGCGGACGCGAGCGTCGCGCAGCGACGAGTCCGACGTGAGCTGCTCGAGGTTGATGTCGATCTCACCGACGCGGCTCGCCGACGGGTCGGCGGTGTTGATGGCGAGGTCGCCGGCAATGCCCTGCGTCGTGCCGACGGCCGTGCCGGTCGACTTCCCGGCGAACTCCTCCTCGATCGAGTACGAGGCCTTGGACAGCTTCGGGTCGATGCGGAACAACTGCTCGCCCGACTTCGCCGTGAGCTCCGGCGCCTTGGGCACGGCAAACGACACGTCGTCGAACTGCGCCACGACGATCGGCTCCACCTGACGGAACACGAACACGCCGCCCACGGCCGCGACCAACACCACGATTCCGGACAGCACTCGATGCCGCCCGATGACCCCCGTCACCCTCTTCATGTCGGAAGCGTACCCGTGCGGTGCCGGCGAGGGCGCTGGCAACCCGTGACCACAGAGGCAACGCGTTGCGAGACGATGGAATGACCTCGGCGTCGCTCTGCCGCAAGGCGGCGTACCTTGACAGCGTGGATCTCGATCAGGCCCGCTCGCACCGGGTCGCCGAACCGATCGCGGTCGTCGTTCTGGTGAGCGTGATCTGGTGGTGCGCGTATGGCCGGACCACACCATTCCCATCGATCTGGCGGGTCATTCCGAAGGACGATCAGGTCGGCTGGCTCTTCGCCGCCTCAGCGCTGGTTGCGGTCGCACTCGTGGCCATCGTCGCCATCGTCCCCGACCGGCGGTGGGTCGGCCTCGTTGGTGCTGCGACCTGGTTCGTCCTCAGCATCTGGTCCACCCGACGCGGGGACAGCGACGGACTCTGGGCGCTGGTCATCCCGCTCTATCTGGTCGTCGCGTTGGCGATCGTCGGGTTGACGGCGATGGGTCGAGCGCTCGCCCTCAAGCTCCGGTCGAGAGCGTCGGACTTCTGGCCCTGACCCAGGCGACGTGAAGAGCGCCCGCGGGCTACTCGAGCTCGCCGCGCCCAAGGGAAGTGTGCGGCTCGTCGAGCCCGCACTCACCTCCCGCGAGTGCGTCACGATCCAGGGTGCCCGCCGCTCACCTTCCGCCCGCGTACATAGATCCAGCCGACCAGGATCGCCCCGTTGATGAGCCCGCACCCCAGGTCAACAAGCGCATTGAAGACGTGGTCGGCACCGCGTGGGGTGAGCGTCCACGGCAGCCCGAGCAGCAGCTGGAACGAGTTGTTCAGTCCGTCGAAACCGTCGCCGCGGAGACTGTGAACGGTCGCCCAGTACGCGAGCACATTCACCAACACGAGCACTGTCGCCAGGGCGGCCGTTCTCCGGGTGCTCATCGCCTCAACCTATGACCGAGATGGTGGCGCCGGTGTGCCGCGGCGATTCGACCGCCCGTGTGCGCATTGCGCACTGATCACTCCGACCGAGGCAAAGGTGGAGGTACCCATGTGCGGAGCGGGTCGCGACTTCGATCTGACAGGCGACCGTACGGCTCAGATCGTTGGCATACTCCCGTGATGAGCGCATCGACTCCCCCTCCTGACGCTGGGACGCGGACCATGCTGGATGTGCTTCTGCGGCGTTCGCGCTCAACTGAGCCGCAGTCGACAGACGCTCTCCTGGACGGTCGAGCTGTGGCCTGTCTGCTTCGCTCGGAGAGCGCGCCGCTACCACTTCGATTCCGACAAGGCATCCTGCACCTGGTCGGGTCGCAGATGACGTGGTGTCAGGGGATGTACGGCCGAGGACAGCGTTTCCCCCTGGTACCTCCGCTGACCCTGGTTCGAGTCAGGCCAGTCGGCGGTCCGGGCGAGTGGAACATCAAGAAGAACCTGTTCAGCGTCGTCGAAGTTCGGAGCGCTTCCGGGCTACTCGAACTCGCCGTACCCAAGGGCAGTGTTCAGCTCGTCGAGAGCGCTCTCAACGCCCTTCGATGAGCACGTCACCAGCCATGCTCGATCATCAACCCCCATGCGCGATCAACAGCCGACGTGGGCCGTCAGCTGCGCGGCACGAGTGCGAGCTGGCGTGACTGCGCGACGAGCCGACCGGTTCGGTCCCAGATCTCGCCGTCGGCCTCGAGGAAGCCACCGC
>ENA-UOWE01003717-UOWE01003717.1-activated-sludge-metagenome-genome-assembly--contig:-NODE-3717-length-15348-cov-5.017655_pt1 | contig 15348 bp, 12 predicted proteins | sample MGYA00249841_ERZ761562 | MGnify/ENA primary metagenome ERZ761562 (study PRJEB28883, sample SAMN05720200) | activated sludge metagenome | isolation source: Anaerobic digester | place: Japan... | reverse complement strand
TTGACGACGTCCCAAATGAAACGGTTGCCGTACTTGCCGATGTTGAAACTGTTGGAGAAGTCGTTGAGGACATAAGCGACCGTTTCTTTTGTGCCGACATAGCGGCGGTAGGTGTGGACATATTTCATCGACTCGTCTTCGGCGGCTTTTCTTTCTGCATCCAATTCCTTTTGGAAAGCCGCTTTGCTGTCCTCGGCCAAGGCTGCCAACCTCCCGTTCAGATTCGTTTTGATATTCACAGTTTTGTTTCTGCTTGCATTTTACAACGAATCGCGGCGCTAAGCAATAAAAACCGCGGTTTCCGGAAAGAAACCGCGGCGATGCGCTGCCCGGCGGCGCCTAACTGTCCAAATCCCTGTTGTGGACGAATTCGCCACGGATTTCGGCCTTGGCGATGCGGGCCAGTTCTTCGGGATCGGCATTACTGACGCGCGCGGCCATCTGCTTGCGGCGTTCGAGCAGGTCGGCGTACATTTTGTCACGCCTCGGCCCGGTCAGCGGGTAAAGGAACTTCGGCAAAACGCCGAGTGAACTGGTAATAACGGGCACCCCGGTCCCCATGGCGAAAATCCACCATTTCGTCCTGAGCGCCTGGGTGCCGATGGTCTTGCCCTGTATATAGCCGATTTTAGCCATAATCAGGTTCGTGACGGAACTCATGACGATGCCCTGCAGTTTGCTGACAAGACCCCTCGCGACGCTGGTCATCGCTTCCATCCGGTATCCGTTTTTCCACTCGCAGTAATCCATCGCCTCGTTATACAGTTCCTGCCCGATGACATGCCGCAAGCCGTAGGTCCACATCTCGATGAATTCCTCGACCATAAAGGTCGGTATCATGACCTTGCGCTTGGTGAAATTATTGTTAATCGAACCGATGGCGAAAACCGAAAGCCAGCACATGTCGGTGTAAAGGTCCTCGGCGATCCAAATCGCCTTGGTCGAAAAGCGTTTGCGCATGGGACCGATGAGCGCGTAACTCGCGCTGGAAACAGGCGACGCGGGGATACCGACAATCGTTTGCAGCGTGGCGGCCCCCAGCACGTCGATGAAGTAATTTTGACGCCCGATGCTGACGCCGAAACCGCTTAAAAAGCCGGAGAGCGTGATCATCAAAATGGGAATATTGTTGACGATGGCTTTGAGACCTTGCATGATACTCGGTTTTTCGATGGTCTGCTGCACGCGTTCCCTGGTCACGAAAATAAAAAAGAAGGAAGCGGCGGTGGCGATGATACTCGTTAAAAGCCCCATGCCGACAAACAGGTCACGCAGTTTCCAGCGGACGATTTTATTGTTGATCAGGTCGATAAACACGCCCATCAGCAGTTCGGGCAGTTTTTCACCGATAAAACCGGACCAGAAGTTCGCCTGGGTGATGAGCCGGACGCGGTCGATGGGATGAGGCGTGATGGTGGACATCAGCCCCCCCTGGGCGATGCCGGAAAAGGTGCCTGCCGTTTCCATCACCACGCCGAAGGCGAAGTAGAAAATGAGCTTCGGCATGTAGTCGGCCGGCGTATTCGGAAATATAAAGGGCAGAAACCAGTACAGGGAGCCGACGACCGTCAGCGGAATCTTCAAAAACAGCACATAGGGCTTGAATTTACCCCAGCGGGTGCGCGTTTTATCAACGATGGTGCCGATAAAGATATCGTTGACGGTATCCCAGATACCGGTGAAAATATTGACGAACGCGGTAATCTTAAAATCAATCAGAACAACATCCCAGATGAACCGGTTCTGATATTTGCCGATATTGAAACTGTTGGAGAAGTCGTTCAAAATATAGGCGAAGGTTTCCTTTGTGCCGATATAGCGCCGATAGGTATGGACATACTCCAACGCTTTGTCTTCTTTCTTATCAACGGCGCTTGCCTGCTTTTTATCAGCCAAAAACGCATCCCTCCTTGCATAGTGCTGTTCTCGGGCGTGAAAGATTCGGGGTGAAAAAAAGCCCTGCGCCGGATGGTAAGATTGATGGTTCTCAAAATCGCCAAGCGGGCCGCGGGCCGTTGATTGCTATTATACAGTTTCACGAAACAATAAGCAAGACCGTGCGAAGCGCCTTTTGCGGCGTTGACACGGACCTTTGCGGTGATATAATTGACTTGCCTATATTGTAACGGAACGGAGTGTTTTTCATGCCTGAAAAACCGGACAGTCAAACCGCGCAAACCGCAGACGAACTGCCTTCGCTGAAAATGTGGCGGCCGGATATTCCTCTTCCCGATGCGCTGCTGCCCGAGGGCTATGCGGTCCGGGTTCTCAAAGACGACGAGGGCGTATACTGGTGTTCCTGCTTTGAAAAAGACGATATGGGCATCACCGAGTTGTCGCAGGAATTATTCAAAACAAAGATGCTCGACGACAGCAATGTTCCCGCCGGGAGCATCATCGCCGTCGAAAACAAAGACCATATCCCCGTCGCCACCTGCACCGCGCAGTTGAAAGACGGCGAACCCTATCTGCACATGGTCGCGACATCCCCGCAGGCCAGAGGCAAGGGCCTCGGGCTGGCGGCCTGCGCCGCCGCGCTGAAAATGCATATCGAGCAGGGAAGGAAGGGCTGCTGGCTGATCACGCAGGACTTCCGTCTGGCCGCTATCAAACAATATCTTCGTTTGGGCTTTTTGCCCGTTTTGTTCCACGAATCTCTGCGCGGCCGCTGGGAAGTCATCGCGGGGCAGCTCGGGCTCGAGCGCCTCGCCTGTGTCGGCGAGGACCTTAAACCGATGGAGGATATCCTGTCTAAAACAAGCGGAGGGGCAGAGCATGCTTAAGGTCGGGCTGGCGGGCGCGAGAGCGCAAAGTACGCTGAAGGGTTTTCAGGCGCGCAGCGGCGAGGTCGAAGTGGCTGCCATTTGCGATCTGAACGAAGACATCGCAAAAAACGCCGCGGCCAAGAACAAGATACCGAAAAAATTCAGGATATTCGAGGATATGCTCGAGGCGGATATCGACGCGGTCGTCATCGCAACGCCGATGCAGTGCCACGTCCCCCAGGCAATGGCTGCCCTCGAGGCCGGAAAGCATGTGCTCAGCGAGGTTACCGCCGGCGTGACGATGGACGAACTGTGGTGGCTGGTCGAAGCGGTGGAAAAATCCGGCAAAGTCTATATGATGGCGGAGAATTACAAATATATTCCTGAAAACCAGGTCATAGCGGCGATGGTCCGGGCGGGCCTTTTCGGCAAACCCTATTTCGGCGAAGGGGAGTATCTGCACTCTGTCACCGACCGCCTTCGCTACAGCGACGGGAAGAAAACATGGCGCAACTACTGGCAGTTGGGGACCCGCGGCTGCTTTTACCCGACGCACAGCCTCGGGCCGGTCATGCAGTGGTTCGCGGGAGACCGCATTGAAGCGGTCAGCTGTTTCTCCGCGGGCCAGAACAGGGCTGCCGAACTCGGGCTGAGGCAGGACGATACGACGGTCACCCTGTGCCGCATGAAAAGCGGCGGGTTGATCAAGCTGCGGGTTGACTGCATGTCCAAGCGGCCGCATAATCTTCACTATTACAGTCTGCAGGGCACCAAAGGCTGTTACGAAGCGCCGCGCGGCCTGGGCGACAAAGCGAAAATCTGGCTCGACTCGATGCCCGGAGAGGACGAGCATAACCCCAAATGGCACCCGCTCGAGGATTATTACGGCGAGTTTATGCCCGAACGTTATCAAAACGCCACCGAGGATCAAAAAGCGGCAGGCCACTGGGGCGGCGACTTTTTCCTCATCGACGATTTTTTGGCGTCGGTCTTCGACGGCAAAAAACCGGCCGTCGATGTTTACGATGCCTGCGAATGGACTGCCGTCGGCCTCTTGTCGGCCCTTTCCGTCACCAACGGCGGCAGGGAAATCGAGATGCCGGTATTCCGGAACAATCCCCCTCTCGGGAAACAGGTAACCAGGATTTAGGGCGCTAAAAGTGCAAATTGACCAATACTTTTTGACAAATTAATCGAAAAGTCCCCATTCGCTTATGCAATATATACAAAAATTACGGGCAACCCTGCCGCTTAATCTGCTTGCGGCAGGGTTGTTTGCTGTGGTAAAATGAATCAATAAATTGAGGGAGGATTGTCGGTGTTTTATGATGTTGCCGTCATCGGCGCAGGCGTCGTCGGCGGCTTAATCGCGCGCGAGCTGAGCAAATTCAACATCAAGACAGTTTTGCTCGAAAAGTGCAACGACATGGCGATGGGCACCACAAAAGCCAACAGCGCCATCGTCCATGCGGGTTTCGACTCAAAACCGGGTTCGCTTAAGGCGCAGCTGAACGTCAAGGGATCTGAGGCGATGGAATCCCTGTGCGCCAAACTGGCCGTACCTTACAAACGGACAGGTTCTTTTGTTATCGCATTCGGCGAAGAACAGCTCGCGACGCTGGAGGAACTCTTGGAAAGAGGCAAGGCCAACGGCGTCAAGGGCCTCGAAATCATCTCGAGGGAAAGGCTCCGCCAGATGGAGCCGAATATCAGCAGCGAGGCGCTCGCCGCCCTGTGGGCTCCGACAGCCGCCCTGGTGTCACCTTATGAACTGAATATCGCGGCTGTCGAAAATGCCGTAGTCAACGGCGTGGAGTTCCGCCGAAACTTTGACGTGGTGAAAATCGGCAGGGCTGCCGACGGCGCGTATGAACTCGCTCCCGCCCGGGGAGACAACGTCCGGGCGAAATATATCATCAACGCGGCCGGCGTTGAAAGCGACGATATCGCCGCGATGCTCGGCGACACGATGTGCGGCAAAATCATTCCGCGCAAAGGCGAATATCTTCTTTGCGACAAAAACTGCGGGACGCTCGTTTCCCATATCATTTTCCAGTGCCCGAACGAAATGGGCAAGGGGGTCCTTGTTACGCCGACGGTTCACGGGAACCTCCTCATCGGCCCCAATGCCATCGATATTGAAGAAAAAGACGATATCTCCACAACCATGCAGGGGATTCACGAAACGCTCGAAAAAGGCCGCAGGTCCGTGCCCGCGGTCGGCACCAAGGATGTCATCACATCCTTTGCCGGTATCAGGGCTCACGCGAAATGCGATGACTTTATCATTCGCCGCAGCGAAGGCAGCGCCAACGCGATCAACGTTGTCGGTATCGAATCGCCCGGACTTTCCGCCGCACCGGCGATTGCGGAACTTGTCCGCTCTATGTTCGAGGAGATGGCGGGCGAACTGAAACCCAACCCTTCCTTTAATCCGGTACGCCCCACGCCTGTCCGCTTCGACGTGCTCGACAATGAGCAGCGCCGCAGGCTGATTGAAAAAGACAAGGCTTACGGCCGTATTATCTGCCGCTGTGAAAGCGTTACGGAAGGGGAAATCCTCGACGCCATCCGCGCGCCGGCCGGCGCCGTCGATGTCGACGGCGTGAAACGCAGAACGCGTGCCGGGATGGGACGCTGCCAGGGCGGCTTCTGCGGCTCCAAGGTCGTCGAAATCCTTGCGCGGGAACTCGGCGTCGAGATTGATCAAATCACAAAATTCGGCGGCGGCTCGCTGATTTTGTCCGGAAAATCGAAATGAGGTGAACCGTTTTGTTGAGTTATGATCTTGTTGTGGTCGGCGGCGGCCCCGCAGGTATGGCGGCGGCGCTCAAGGCCAAAGAATGCGGCGTCGAGAGTATCGTGATACTTGAAAGGGCCGAAACACTCGGCGGCATTCTGCAGCAGTGCATCCATACCGGTTTCGGGCTGCATTATTTTAAAGAAGAACTTTCAGGCCCCGAATACGCGCACCGCTTTATCCGGCTTGTCGAAGAAAACGGCATCGACGTCAAAACGGATACGATGGTTCTCGGCATTTCCGGCGACAACATCGTGACCGCCGTCAGCCATGACGAGGGCATTACCGAGATAACGGCCAAGGCCATCGTGCTGGCCATGGGCTGCCGCGAGCGGCCCAGGGGAGCCCTCATCATCGCAGGTACGCGCGCAGCGGGCGTCATGACCGCCGGCACGGCGCAAAAATATGTCAATCTGAACGGCTACATGCCGGGTAAAAAGGTCGTTATTCTCGGTTCGGGCGATATCGGCCTGATCATGGCCAGAAGAATGACGCTCGAAGGCGCCCAGGTGAAAATGGTCTGCGAACTGATGCCCTATTCCAGCGGCTTGTCGAGAAATATCGTTCAATGCCTGGAAGATTTCGATATTCCGCTGAAACTCAGCTGCACGGTTGTGAAAACACACGGCAAGGAACGCCTGGAAGGCGTGACCATCGCAAAAGTGGACCGCAACCGCAAGCCGATTCCCGGTACCGAGGAGTTTGTCGAGTGCGACACCCTCCTGCTCTCGGTCGGCCTGATACCCGAAAACGAACTTTCCCGCGCGATGGGTATCGAACTTGACTCCGTCACGGGCGGTCCCGTCGTGGACGAAAGCAGAATGACAACGCACACGGGCGTATTCGCCTGCGGCAACGTGCTTCACGTGCACGACCTGGTCGACTATGTGACCCTTGAGAGCCAGACGGCCGGTGAAGGCGCAGCGAACTATATCCTCGGCAAACGCGGCGAACCGGCGTATGCCCAGACGAAGGGCATTGACGGCATTCGTTATGTCGTGCCGCAGCGCATCAACACGCACTGCGACAGAAACGTCAAATTGTATTTCCGCGTCGGCCAGACCTATAAGAACGCGAAGGTATATGTCGAGTGCAACGACGAGGTGCTGGTCAGCCGCACACGGCCGAAACTGACCCCGGGCGAAATGGAAGATATCCTGCTGAAAAAAGAAGAAATCGGCGAATTGTCGGCGGGCGCCGAACTGATTGTCCGTCTGGAGGTTCAGCCATGACAAGAGATATCATTTGCACCGCCTGCCCGATGGGCTGCCCCGTGACGGTTGAACTGGGGGAAAACAACGCCGTTTTGTCGGTGCGCGGCAACCAGTGCAAACGCGGTGAAAAGTACGCCGTCGCGGAATGCACCAACCCGATGCGTTCGCTGACCTCGACCGTGAAAGTCAAGGGCGGCGTCAATCCGCTTGTGCCGGTCAGGTCGGCAAAACCCGTCCCGAAACACCTGATGCTTGAGTGCATGAAAATCATCAACGCGGCCGAGGTGGCGGCCCCCGCCGCCATCGGCACCGTGGTCGTTGAGAACATTCTCGGCACCGGCGTCGATATTATCACAACGGGCAGCTGCCCTGCGAAAGAATAGTCCTTCAAAGAAGAACGCGACTCTATTCCCGTCATCTTACTTTATCGGAGGCATTTATGCCTGACCGCGAACGGCTTACCGGCTTATTCATGCGTTTCGCCGCTTGTTCAAGCGAATCGCTTAAAGAAAAGGACTTCTGTGAAATGGTCGAGGAGAAGCTGCTCTCTCTCGGCCTTCACGTCGAGCGCGACGAAGCGGGCGCCCGCTTCGGTTCAGACGGATTCAATATCTATGCCCGCCTGGACGGAGCGGGGGAGCCGATACTGCTCAATGCCCATCTTGATACCGTCGCGCCTTGTACCGGAATCGAACCGGTCAACGACAACGGCATCATCCGCTCCAAAGGCGATACGGTGCTCGGCGCAGACGACAAAGCGGCGGTGGCGGCTGTCATCGAGGCCGTCGAGTCTGTTGCGCAGAGCGGTATGCCGCACAGGACGGTTGAAATTCTCTTCACCCTCAGCGAGGAAATCGGCATGCTCGGCGCGAAATTTGCCGACTACTCCAAAATTCGCAGCAAAAAAGCCATAGTGCTTGACGGCGACACCACCGGCGAAATCGTCAACAGCAATCCTGCGAATGTCGTTTTGCGTTTTACGCTCAAAGGCAAAGCGGCGCACGCCGGTATCGCGCCGGAAGAAGGCGTCCATGCGCTCAAAGCGGCGGCCGAAGCGGTCGCGGCGATTCCTGTCGGCCATGTCGATGAGTTATCGGTCATGAACGTCGGCACATTTACCTGCGACGGCAAAACCAACATTGTGCCCCCTTTGGCGTGTTTTGAGATGGAGGTCCGCTCCTTCTCCGAACAGCGCCTGCGCGAACTTATCGCATTGAGCGAAAACGCCGTAAAAGACGCCTGCGCCAAATACGGCGCCGGTTATGAAATGGAAACCTCGCGCCATTCCGACGTTGTCGGCACCCCGGAGGACTCTTCGCTTATCGGCGAGATAAAAGCTGCGCTCGCAGCCATCGGCGAACAAGCCGTCGTCACGCGTTCCTTCGGCGGCTGTGATATGACGCATATCGGCGCGCGCGGCATTGAGGTCGCGAACCTCGGCATCGGCATGAACAATATCCACAGCTGCGAAGAAAATATCAGCGTTTCCGACCTTTTCAAAGCGGCGCAGCTGCTGGAACATATTATTTTCAGCGCAACATAAAGGCGGTGCAGTGAATTGTACGGTTATGCCGAAAACAAACTGCCAAGGGCAGCCTCTCCCGAAGCGGCCGGGGTATCGTCCGACGCCGTTGAACAGATGCTTGCGGAAATAGAGAGCAGCGGCGTCAACGAACACGGCTTCATGATTGTACGCGGCGGCCGGGTCGCCGCCGAAAGTTTCCGCTTTCCCTACGCGGCGGACAGACCGCACATTATGTATTCGTCAAGCAAACCCGTCACGGCGACCGCCGTCGGTTTCGCTGTTGACGAAGGGCTCCTGACGCTTGACACCAAGGTGCTGGACATCTTTCCGGACTACCGTCCGCGTAAAAGGGACGAAAAACTCGAAACCTTAACCGTACGCCATTTAATAACGATGCAGTCGGGGAAAAAGCCGAGCATCCTCGCCAATAAAACCAAAGACAACTGGCTGCAGTCGTACTTCGACGCGCCTTTCGAGTTCGCGCCCGGCGCGGGTTTTGACTATGTTAACGAGAACTGCTATGTCCTGTGCGCGATTGTCAGCAGAGTCGCGGGTATGAGCGTAACAGAGTACCTGACGCCTCGTCTTTGGGAACCGCTCGGCATTCCCGTCCCGTTTTGGGAAACGGATCCCCGAGGGATCGAAGTGGGCGGCTGGGGCATTTTTATGAGCGCCGAGAGCCTCGCGAAGTTCGGTCTGTGTTACCTCAACGCGGGTATGTTTCAAGGCAGGCAGGTAATCCCAGAATGGTTTGCGCGCGAAGCGGTGAAAAACCATAAACCGCTCATTAACGGCGGCGAGCCGGACTTTGAGCCGGGTTACGGCTACTGTATCTGGCGAAGCGGCCCAGGCAACAGTTACCGCTTCGAAGGAATGTTCGGCCAAATCTGTTTTGTTTTTGAAAAACACGATGCGCTGGTCGTCGTCATAGCCGGGGAAATGAACACCGGCCGTATTCACGATTATGTCTGGAACCATTTTCCCAACGGTTTTATAGACGCGGATGAAACGGTAAAGCCCCGCGAAGGCCTTGGTGAAAAACTTGCGGGCAGACACATCGATGCTTTGCCCGTTCGGGCGAGAAGCCCCCTGGAAAAAACGATAGAGGGTAAAACGATACGTTTCAGAAACTCTCTGCTTCTCAAGGCGTTCGGCTTCCCGATGAGTGTTTTGACCCTGGCCGCAACCTATATGACACGCGACCGCGCCGGCAATATCAACGATGTGCGCCTGACCTTCGGCGCCGATACCTGCTCAATGACTTGGACCGAGGGTGACGAGACTAATACCGTGCTGTGCGGTATGGACGGCAAACACCGTGAAACGCCCATTACGCTTGCGGGTACGAAATATACCGCGTTTTGTTCCGCATCATGGAAGGATCAAAATACGCTCGAAGTGGAAATCACCCCCGTCGAGAGCATCAGTTCGCGTGTACTCGAGTTTGCTTTCCATCGCAGAAAGGTGCGTATGACGCCTTCCGGCATCCCGTCTGTGAAAGTAATGATCGACGGCATATCGGCGGGTACCGATACCCAGTTCAAAAACAAATATTTCATTGCGTTTGCCCGCAAAACGCTGGAAATTGTCAAGATCATCATCGAACCGGTCCATAAGGGACGGTTGAAAAAATAGAAATGAACCAAACCGCAACACGCCGCCCAGCGGGGCGGCGTGAACTGTTTTACGCGCAGAGGACAGCTACCGTTCCTCTCTGAAATAATTGATGCCGCAGCCGGCGGGCTGCGAGTTTTCCCGGCTCTTTCGTATGGAGGTGATAATCAGTACGACCGTTGTTAAAACAAAAGGCAGCATCTGGTAAAACGCCTTCGGAATTTCGACGACGCTTGCGGGGATATAATTGGTCAGAGAATTGAACGCGCCGAATATAAAAGAGCCGAGAATGGCTTTTGCAGGGTTCCAACTGACAAAAATGACCAGCGCCACGGCAATCCATCCGTTGCCGTTGACGATGCCTGCCGGCTGCCAGCTGCCGTTAGCGGTCACCAGCGACATATACGCGCCGCCGATGCCGCAGATACCTCCGCCGATGAGGATGTTGATATATTTGGCAGCCGTCACATTGATCCCCGCCGCATCCGCGGAGGACGGATTTTCGCCGACGGCGCGCACATTGAGCCCGGTTCTTGTGCGGTAGAGGTAAACGGCACTCAGCGCGGCGACGGCAATGCCGAGGTATACCAGCGGATTATATTGAAAAAGCAGTTTCCCGACGTAGGGGATATCGCTCAAAAACGGGATGTCGGCTGGCGCGAGCGAAGCGCGCAGTTCGGAGGATACTTTCGGCGCACCGCCGGCGCTGTCTATCATTGCATATCCCATGACCAGGGAGAGGCCGATGCCGAATGTCGTCAGGGTTAAACCGGTGACGTTCTGGTTGGCTTTCATCGTGACGGTCAGGAAAGCGTATATCAGCGCGCCGAAGGCTGCCAGGCCGAAAGCCGCAAGCACGGCCAGCACGGGGTTTTCGGTCTTGTAGGCGGTATAGAACCCCGCAAATGCACCCAGCCACATCATACCTTCAACACCGAGATTAAGGTTGCCCGAACGCTGCGTAAGAATTTCACCCGTCGTGGCAAACAGCAACGGCGTCCCGGACAGGACGGCCGCGACGATGAAATTGATAACGTTTGTCATGATGATTTCGCCCTCCTTTTACGGAATACGAACGAATAACGGATGAAAAATTCGCATCCGAGGAAGAAAAAGAGGATAATGCCTTCCAGCACGCCGGTCATCGCGGCGTTGATGCCCAGCTCGGACTGCAGAACGCCGCTGCCTTTTTCAAGGATGCTGAAGATGCCGGTAATACCCGCGATGACAAAAGGATTCAACTGTGCCAGCCACGCGACCGTAATTCCTTTAAATCCGACGCCCCCCGTGATGCCCATCGACAGCGTATAGTCAATTCCCGAGACCTGAATCATTCCCGCAATACCGCAAACGGCGCCGCTGATGAACATGGTGCGCAGGATAATCCGCCTGACGTTCATGCCTGCGTAGCGGGCCGTTGCCTGGCTTTCCCCGACAACGCTGATTTCATAGCCGTGTTTGGAGTGGTTGAGATAGAGATAGGTCAATACGACCAGCATCAGAGCGACGATCCATCCGGCATGGATGCCGCCGATGTTTGGCAACCTGGCATTGAGGTCGAACTGCGCGATGCTGGCGAAGCCCTTGGTTCCCTGCCAGGGACCGCTTTCGAGGTACTTGATAAAATACAGCGCGATATAGTTGAGCATCAGGGTGAAAAGCGTTTCATTCGTGCCGAACCGTACTTTGAACAGCGCCGGGATCAAGCCCCATAATCCGCCTCCGGCCGCGCCCGCGGCGAACATCGTCAATAGAAGCAGGACGTGCGGCATACCGCTGTGACGCAGGGCAAAGTAACTGGCAAATATCGCGCCCGCAATCATTTGGCCTTCCGCGCCGATGTTCCAAAACTTCATTTTGAAAGCAAAGGCAAGACCCAAAGAAACAATCAGCAGGGGAACGGCAATAATAACGGTTGCCTGTATCGACGAAAGAGGATTTCTCACGGAGCCCACGAAAGCGCCCTTGACAATAATCGCGTATGCCTCGAGCGGGTTGCTGCCCATCATCAGGATGAAAATACCTCCCGCGGCGAGAGCCAGTACAAAAGCGGCTGCACGCAGCAAAACGGCTTTCCAGGTGTTGAGTTCTTTTCTCTTGACGATTCGGACCGCTTGTTCGCGCGCCGCGTTTTTGGTTGTGATAGTGTGTTCAGGCACTGTTGCCCACCTCCCCGCGCTGCCTTTCGCCGGCCATCATCAGCCCGATTTGTTCTTTTGTCGCTTTTTTTGCTTCGACGATACCGGTGACCTCGCCGTGGCACAGCACCATAATCCTGTCGCATAACTCCAGCAGAACGTCCAGGTCCTCGCCGATAAAAAGAATCCCGACGCCTTTGCGCTTTTGTTCGTTGAGCAGATCATATATCGTGTAAGAGGAGTTGATGTCAAGGCCTCTGACCGGATAGGCGGTAATTAAAAGGCTCGGATTGGATTCGATTTCCCGTCCCAGCAGCACCTTTTGCACGTTGCCGCCGGACAGCTGCCGGACCGGTGTGCCGATATCCGGCGTGTTGATGGCGAGGCGCTTGACCAGATGTTCGGCGAGAGCGCGGGCGGGCTTTCTGTCAAGTATGAACGGTTTTCCGGTTTTATAGGACTTCAGCAGCATGTTATGAGTAATGTCCATCGAAGCCACAAGACCCATGCCCAAGCGGTCTTCGGGGATAAAGCTCATCGAAATACCGCTTTTTATAATTTCCGCGGGTGTTTTGCCCGCGATGCTTTCTTTATTGAACAGGATAGCGCCTTTTTCGATTTTTGCCAGTCCGGCAATCGCCTCGCAAAGTTCCTTCTGACCGCTGCCGGCGACGCCGGCTACGCCGAGAATTTCACCGCCCGCCAGGTCGAACGCCACATCGCGCAGTGCATCGTAACCTTCCTCGTTTTTAACCGTCAGATGGACGACCTCCAGCAGAGAAGGCGCTTTGGATGTGTCGGGCCGGTCAATCAACAGTTCGACGGGGCGCCCGACCATGAGTTCGGTCAGCTTTTTGGCGTCTGTTTCCACAGTGGCGACGGTTCCTACGCTTTTGCCCTTGCGCAGGATGGTGACCCTGTCGCTGATGGCAAGCACTTCGTTGAGTTTGTGGGTGATGATGATGACGGCGCAGCCTTCCGCTTTCATCCTGCGCAGGATGCTGAACAGCTTTTCGGTTTCCTGGGGGGTCAGCACGGCGGTCGGCTCGTCGAGAATCAGGATATCGGCGCCGCGGTAGAGCACTTTCAGGATTTCCACCGTCTGCTTTTCGCTGACGGACATATTGTAAATCTTTTTGCCGGGGTCAATCTGCAGGCCGAACTTCCGGCTGATTTCCGTGATTTCGGCGCTGAGGGCGGCTTTGCCCTGCCTTTTTTGGGCCCTGGTGCCCATGACGATGTTTTCGCTCGCCGACAGGACGTCGACGAGTTTGAAGTGCTGGTGAATCATGCCGATGCCCAAGGCGAAAGCGTCTTTCGGGGAGTTGATGAAAACCTCGTTTCCCCTGACGGTTATCGAACCGCCGTCGGGGTGGTAAATGCCAGAGAGCATATTCATCAGCGTCGTTTTGCCCGAGCCGTTTTCGCCGAGAAGCGCGAGGATTTCGCCGTGTTTAACGGTAAGGTGGATATTGTCGTTGGCCACGACGCTGCCGAAAGTTTTCGTGATGCCTTTCAGTTCGATGGCGAATATTTCATCAGCCAAAAAAATATCGCCTCCTTATGTTTCCGGGCTTCTGCTGAAACCATAAAGAAGGGGCACACCCGCGCGAATGTGCCCCTTCCGTTCAGTTTACATGCAGGGAGCGGAATACGGGTTGCTTAAGCGCGGGTCACAGAAGGTCGACGCCCTTGATATAGTAGGTCATTCCGCCTGTAATCTGCGCGTCGGTCAATTTCTCTCCCGCGGCAAGGACGAGTTTGCCCGTGTTGTCATAGAGAGGGCCGGTGAAAACAAACAGCTCGCCGCTGGCGATTTTGGCTTTCGCCGCTTCGACGGCCTCTTTGGTGCCGGGCGCCGCAACATCCTCGTTAATGGGCGAGATGTCGACCAGGCCTTTGTTCATGCCCTCGTAGTAGTTCACCGGCTTCCATGTGCCGTCAATGGCGGCCTGGACGGCGGCGGTGTAATAGACTCCCCAGTTCCAAATGGGGGCGCAGATGTGGCCTTTGGGCGCGAAAGGAGTCATGTCGGAGTTGTAGCCGCAGCCGAAAACACCGTTGTCCTGCGCGGTGGTCTGCGTTACGTCCGAATCGCAGTGCTGGCCGATGACGACGCAGCCGGCGTCGATGAGCGCCTGCGCGGCGGCTTTTTCGGCCTCGGGGTTATACCAGGAACCGGTGACCTTGACCTTGACTTTCGCTTCGGGGTAAACGCTCTGAATGCCCAGCGCCCAGGCGTCAATGCCGCCCGTGACCTCGGACATCGTGACGTCCATCGCGGCGACATAGCCCAGCAGCGGCTTGTTGAGCTGTTTTGCCTTCAAACCGGCGGCGATGCCCGCCAGATAGCGCGCCTCGTAAATGCGGCCGAAATAGTTATTGAAGTTGACGTTGTTGCTCTTGTAACCGGAACAATGCGAAAAGATGATGTCCTGATAATCGGGGTTGTTGGCGAACTCTTCCATGGTGTTCATGTAGTTGAAGCTCGTCGCGAAAATGATGTTGCAGCCGGCGTTGATCAGGTCCTGAATGGCGGCTTTTGTCGCAGGGATGTCGGTGTCGGAAACGTTATCCTTTTCGATAACCTGCTCGTCTTTCAAACCGAGGGACTCTTTCATCTCCATAATACCGGAGTGATGGGCAAAGGTGTAGCCGGAGGTGTCTTCGATACTTGTAATGTGGAGGACACCGACTTTAATCGCGCCTTTGTCGATGGGCACCGTGCCCGCCAGCGCGGTTGTGACGGTCGTTTCGTCTGTGCCTTTCAGCGAGTCGCAGGATGCCAGCACGACGACCATGGCCAGCGATAGAACGAGTGCGAGAATCCGGGTCAGTTTTTTCAAGTTGCATTCCTCCCAAAAAATTTATCAACCAAAGACGATGATACCGTCGTCCATTGATTCGATGTAAGCCAGCGACTCGATGCGCACGCCGGACTCCCGCAGCGCATTGCCGCCGCCCTGGAACCCCTTTTCGATAACGATGCCGGCGCCGACGAGGGTCGAACCCGCCTGGCGTGCGATATCGATCAAGCCGGTCAGGGCAGAACCGTTGGCCAGGAAATCGTCCAGGATCAACACCCGGTCCGAGGCGCAGAGATAACTGCTGGACACACAGATGGTGGTTTTGATATTCCGGGTAAAAGAATAGATATCGCTGGTGTAGCACAGGCCGCCGACGTTGCTGTGCTCTTCCTTTTTCGCAAAAACGACGGGAACGCCGAAGGCGATCGCCGTCATACAGGCCACCGCGATGCCGGACGCTTCAACGGTGAGTATTTTATTGATTT
>ENA-UOWE01003712-UOWE01003712.1-activated-sludge-metagenome-genome-assembly--contig:-NODE-3712-length-15358-cov-19.577861_pt1 | contig 15358 bp, 21 predicted proteins | sample MGYA00249841_ERZ761562 | MGnify/ENA primary metagenome ERZ761562 (study PRJEB28883, sample SAMN05720200) | activated sludge metagenome | isolation source: Anaerobic digester | place: Japan... | reverse complement strand
TTATAAGAAGATTTTCCATTGAATCGGGATTTATTTATAAGAAAATTATCAGCTAAAAGCTGTACTTGAACGATATCTTTTGGACTACTATCCCAATTCTTTATTGAATCTCCTGACGGTCTGTTATTCACAACCCAAAGAAGTGCTCTTAGAACTGAACTCTTTCCTGAATCGGAAGAACCAGTAATTACATTCAAACCATCAGCAAAGGAAATGGTAGTCTGTTTATGACTTTGAAAATTCTGTATTGATATCTCTTTTATCATTTTTAATTCCTTAAAAAAATAAGGGAGTACAGAGCCAGCAATTCACAGACTTCTACTTGCATCTTATCTGTACTTTTTACCTGTGGTGCTAAGTCCATCTTCATACCCTATTACATCTCGTTTTCATTTCGGTGATTCTGTCCCGCAGAGGTTTGATGTCCTTCTTTATCTCTTGAAGGACCTTTCTCGCCTTACTGGCAGCGGCCTTTATTCCTTTCTGCTCAAACCTATCGATGAAGGCACCTGCGTCGTTCATCTTCTCCTCCATCTCCTCAAACATTTCCTTTAACGTCTTAACTGCTTCTTTTTTAGCCATCAATCTTCCTCCTTAAAAAAATAATTGTTCCCATTTATCTAAACTCTCAAGAAGAGAGTTGAATCCATATTCTTTAAAAACATTTCTAAACTTGTCCGGTGTTAAAGTATCTTTTGTTACACGTGCTTTAAAATCAGGGCATCCCTCAAAAGGAAGGGATACAAGTCTGTTGGTCAGGGAAGAATCATATGTTTTTATCTTCTCGTAAGCTTTGCTTGTTTCTTTCAACTCCCGTTTTAAATACTTTATAGCGGTCTTCTCTCCCACTCCACTTGCCCCTTTTATATTGTCCGTAGAACATCCAGCTATCGACTTCACCTTCCTCCACCCAGAAGGATTGATCCTGTACTCCCTTACAAACATATCCTTTGTGTAGACGGATCCTTTTACATCACAGAGGGCACACCAATTCAATAACTGGTAAAGATCTTTATCACTAGATACAACTACAATTCGTTCTTTTGAATCTGTAACCAATGAAGCAATTATATCATCAGACTCATATCCTTTTTCTTCAAACACATTGGCAAATCCCATTTGAGGTAGGATTGTTTTTAACTTATTAAATTGTACGTGGGCAATCCTATTGCTTTCCTCTTCTTCCTCCGTCAGGTTTTGTCTTCTGTTTGCTTTGTACTCCGGATACAATTCTTTCCTCAATGAATCTTTGCTATCCCAACAGAATATAAATCTCTCTGTTTCAAACTTTCGGGACATATTAAAAACGGTCTTGAGAAAACCAAAAATGATTTCAGTCCTCCCGCCCCGATAAGTAAGGCCGGAGGACAGTGCAAATTTTTGAGCATAGGCCACGTAGTTGCTATCAATGATGATAAGCATTAGAACTTCTTCTCCCTGTGTACTTTTATATTTTCCTCAACAGCATTCCACTTATCACCGACCATCTTCTTAAGCTTGTCCTGCAATTTATTTTCTGTTATGTAGGAGTATAGTTTTTCTTGACTTGTGAATTCCCTACCATCAAAATCCATTCTCTTCTCTTTTTCACCATACAAATAAATTATTGATGAAAGGATGTCATCAACACCGTAATCAAAAAGAATAACGAATTCTGCTTCACGGAAGGCTTTGCTGACCTTACTTCGTTTCAGTTTTGCTTTAACTATAATTCCGTACGGCCTTGTTTCCCCTTTATAAGTTTTCTCCAGTTTCTTTTTCACTGCCAGCCAACAACACTGGTGTGTATAAAAGTCAAGGGCTTTCCCTCCACTCCTTCTATACTTCTCACCAAACATAACGTTGATGTTTTCCCTTACTTGGGAAATAACGATCAATGTCGTATCCTTTCCCTGTCCTATACCACAAAGATTGCCAAAGAACTTCCCAGAATATTTCTGCTTAGTCATTCCATAAGAGCCTTTCTCGGGGACATCTTTATCGGCCGCATCCAAAAATGTATCAAGCTCTTCTTCAGAAGCCATTGCATCAAGAGAGTCCACAATGTAAAGTAAGAATTCTCCGTCCTTTAATGCCTTCACCCTTCTGGTGTAATCCCTACCAAATGCCTGTACGGTGGGAATCTGAATCCATTCCACCGCATTAAAAAAATCTTCCCCATACATTTCCTCAACGGGGAAGTCCATCACCCCTTCAACATTATTATAAACAATGTAAATCTTTTTTACTTTGGGAAATGTCTCTGGATCCTTATTCAATCTATAGTAACAATTTGCTGCTGCTTCAAGTGCGAGCAATGTTTTGCCGCTCGAGCCATCACCAATAATATTTACCACCCGTCCTCTTGCCCATCCTCCTGTTTTTTCTTTTCCGGAAAGCACAAGATTTAGAACCGCTGCACCACTGTCTAAAAATTCAACTTTCGTTTTAGAAAATTGAACAGCAGGATCCTCAATCGATTCCTTTATATTCTTTGCAATGTCATTTGTAGAACGTCTTCTTATTTGCATAATCAATCCTTCCAAAACCAATAATCCCCAAGTCCAATGAAATCATCAAGGTCAGAGACATACCACATTGGCTCTACTTGTTCTTCATTAAATAGGGGCTTTCCTTTTTTATTCCACTTATGAGCAATCTCTCCACTCATAACATTGTATTCTAATACTTTCCAACCATCATAGGTCTTATAAACCGAAGAAGCAGGAAAAGGACTTTTATGTAATTTACTCCAGTCAACTTTTCCTGCTTCTGTTTTCATCATCATCCCCATCAAGTCAATGATATTTTTTATTATCTTCTCCCTCTCCCTCTTCCTTCTCTATCTTTACGTTTCTGTTCTTTTATTTCTTTCTCTTTATCAGCACAAGCATCATAATTCTTGCAATCAGCACAAGCATCACTGCTGTCTATGTCTTCCCCAAAATTTAATCCTTCCGGGCATTCGTCTTCAGGGGGGTCATTTCTTGGAATATCTTTTTCTACTTTACCCCTATCTCTGCCTCTCGGACTCTCTTCGTTATCAGATGTTCTTGATTCTTCTTTCCCTTTGGATTCTGATTCTTCATCTGAAGCGGAGTCAAAAATTTCTTTTATCTTGTCATAGTCAAAAACAACAATTATCTGATCAAGCTGAAAAGCATCATCAAGATATTTTTCATCAATATCATAATCTCTTGGTTCTAGTTTATGCCCAGAAACTGTTTTATATTCATCAGAGTCTACATTAAAAGAAATGCTTTGCCCAACATCTTTGCGAGGATCCGCAAAGGGGATTACTCCGCCTCCACGGGGACGGGTAGCAGCAGACTGAATGGCTTTCTCACCGTATTTATGGGAAGTCTCCCAAACCTGAACTCCTTTCTTTTCCTCTTTGGCATTGGTGACATTCACCACATTGTAAACGCTTCTTCTCTTAGGAGCGATGTCCTTGTAATCGTCATACTCCCAGCCTTTTTCTTTAACCATTTTATTTATATATTCACAAATCGGGCAAGGCTTGTTGTAATTTTTCTGAGGACAAACAATGTGAGCATTTCCTGCACCAACATTTTGATGAACAAAAATATCCAGGTAATATGCCGGTTCCCCTTCTGGAACACGCATAGGCTTTGGCATATTATCCCCAGCCTCAAAAGGAATGATGTCAATGATATGAGGTTCATCTTTGGTAGCACCAAACTTCACAAACGGAATTTCCATGTCGTCTCTAAAGAACTTTAAAAAGGTATCTCCTTCTTTTCTCTCGTTGCTTTCTTCCGTCCTCTTTTTTAAACCCTCTCCCCACTTCTTCATGTCATACTTTCTTGCCATAATAATTTTCTCCTTTTTCTAAATTTTGTTGTCTTGTTTTTTCTTCGTAATAGGATCTCAGTATTGCTTTGCTCACCAACCGGAACATAATATACAATACAATAAACCCAACCAATACTAATAACACTATTGTAAAAGGACTCATACTAACCCCTTCTCTTCCTAATTCCTTCTTTAAGAGACTCATAATGCTCTTTTCTCACGGCCTCTTCTTTAAGATCTTTAGTCATAGAACTTTCTTTAGGATTTGATGCCCAGTAGCCAGAAACGAACAAAGATACTAGTCCCTTTAAAGAATTATTCCTCATATCAAAAGATATTTTTGCCACTCCCAAAATTCTTGCATCTTGTACTGACTGCAGATAAAAATCATTCGCCTCCTTATATTTAGAATTCTGGATGATTGCATTTGAAATTGCAGACTCAGTTATTTTTTCAATACCATACTTGTTTGGATTTTTCCTTATCTCTCCATCCAGCTCCGCCTTTACCAAATCAAGCTTTTCCTTATTCTTATCTCTTTCATATAAAGCAGCAGCCTCTTGCTCAGCCCAATAGCAATATAACTGAGGCTGCTTAACCAGTTCTTCATCCAGCTCATTCTTGTTGATGAATATCTCTGTTTTAAAATCTCTGTTAATTTCTTCTTTGAAGTCTTCCTTGCTCATATTTTCTCCTTTACAATATTATTATATATTAATTTTGAAAAACTTATAAAATTATTTTAGTCCATTTGCCATTGCACAATATTTAACAAGTAAGCTCTTCCCGCCAGTATAAAAAGGTTCGGAGAACATATCCATTATCTCCACAACTCTTTGGTCATACTTGGACAATAAAACTTTTTCCATATACTTTAGGATTGACAATCTTATTTTCTCAGGGTCATCTTCAAGAGACTTTAGAATTTTAGCAATCGATTCCCACTTTGAGTTTCTCAGTAATAATTGACACAAATCTAAAACCGTTTTCTCTTCCACAGAAGTATTAAGTAGAACCCCTGTTGCATCTTTCTCATCCATATCTATAACTTGGTCTAACATTACCAATGCTTGTCTCGGACAACCATCACTATAATCCGTTATCAGATTTAAAAGAGAATCAGAAACATCCACATCCTCTTCTTTACAAACTCTCTTCAATAATTTTAAAATCTGAGACCTCTTGAGAAGTGGGAACATAAAAATCATGCATCTGGTTTTGATAGTTTTTATAAGTTTCTCCGGATCTGTGGTACATAGAATCAATCGAACGTGCTTGGGGGTGTCTTCCAGAAGCTTCAAAAGGGCGTTTTGAGCATCATTCGTCATTTTATGGCACTCGTCAATCAAATATATTTTTACTTTTCCTTTCATTGGAGCGTATTTACTATTCTCAGTTATTTCTCTAATAGTATCAATACCTCGCGTGTTTGCAGAATTGTACTCAAAGAAGTCCATATCAGAACAGTTTAATGATGACTTGACTATTCTTGCCGAAGTAGTCTTCCCGCATCCGGAACTCCCAACAAATAAAAAAGTTCTGACTTCCCCATTCTCTCTCCCCAATACGGTCATTAAAGACTCCACCACAGACTCTGCTCCCACAAATTCTTCAAAGGATTGTGGACGATACTTCAAATGTAATGGTAAACTCTTATCTCGTTCCATTATGTCTCCTTTCTATCTAAGTTTTTCTTTACTATACCAACTACAATTTACTTTAGTTAATTCCACCTCTGTCTCCAAAGGAACTATTATAAATGGAAACTCCTTTCTAATAGCCTTCGTCATTACCCAATTCGCCATTCTTATTACCCGATCCTGTTCCGAAGGATGTAAATCAAAAAGAATACTGTCATGAATCTGACCAATGATTTTTGTTTTCCAGTTTTCTTTCTTTCGAATATCATTTAACCTAATCAACGACCAAAGCAGACAATGAAATGCTGCCCCTTGAACTGGATAATTAGAGAGCTGGTTTCTTGATAAGAATCCCGAGCGCCTGTGCCCAAACAGAAACTGAATATATCCTCTCTTTTTATAAAGAGATTCATTTTCTTCTTTCCATTTTTTTATCAATGGAAACCTCTTCCAAAATCTTACTTCCACCACTCGAATATGCTCTGTAAAATCTTCGAGATCTTCTATCTTCTTTGATGACAAATGTTTAATCAATGGAACTCCAGCTGATGTCTCCAATGACTTAGCTTCTTCCCATAAATTTTGAGCACAAGAGACAAAGTATGATCCATATATTTGAGGAAATACGAAACCATTCTTAGCATGGAATCTCATCATTTTTGTCATCTCTTTATCAGAAGCAATCCAGATTTCTTTTCCAACATCATAATGCATATCCGTTGTAGGATCATTTATATACTTGATTAATGCTGGGTCTTTTGTATAACAAGCACAGATACGGACTTCCATACTACCATAATCAATTTCCAATATTTTGTTTCCTTGAGTTGGAATAATTCCCATTCGAGTTTCTTTTTTTGCTTCTTCATCTCTGACAGGAATATTTTGAAAATTAGGATTACTTGAGGAACTTCTGTAGGTATCTACAGTATGTAAATGGAAATTAGGATAAATTTTTCCATTAACTCCTTCTCTGATAAATTGAGCAAGATAAGTATCTTTTATTTTTTTAAGTCTTCTATATCTCAGTAAATCATCTATGAAAGGAATATGTATATTGGATAATGCTTCGACATCTACCGACATTCCCCCACTACTTGTTTTTTTATCTGATTTAATTTTAAGAATATCAAAGAATAGAATTTTTAAGTCTTTAACAGATTTAATATTTAAATCTCTCCCAGTAGCATTTTTAAAAAGCTTTCCTTCTTTCCCTTCCATTAAATCCAATTCAATTTTATCTATGAGCTTTTGTAGTTCTTTATCTCTTGTATTATACCAAGATTCATTAATACAAATCCCCTGACTCTCAATATCACAAAATGCAAGAGTGCCTTTTAGAAATAAATTATTTGCCTTTGTCAAATCCTCATCCTTCGCAAGTTCCATTACTTGCTCCTCATACAATTTTCTGGTGACCAAAGTATCAATTGCATTGTATCTGCATAAGTTTTTAAGAGGCATTTCATTCAATTTATTTTTTTGTTGACCTTCCAAAATATACTTTTTCATTTCCTTCTCATAATCAGGGACCCCCCATCTCACAAAAGACTGAAATTTTAATCCAATTGATGTAGAACGATATTCCAAAATATGTTGGGTAACCATTGTATCATGAACCCATCCTTCAGTCTCTGTATCAAATCTTGCTAAACCCCATAAATGCTCAAACTTGATATTCTGGTTTATTTTTAAAATATCTTTATTCTGCAATATCTTTTTCCATAACTTCTCAATACCAGAAATTTCATACTTTACTTCAGGATGATCTAAGCCAAAAGAAACATTATTAATCCCGATTGACCATATCTTTGGGTCCAGCAGGTGAGAATTAAGAGCTGATGTTTCATAATCGAACACAATAGGTTTTTTGTCCTCCAATACACATTCCAAAAAATCTTCTATTTCTTGCCGACCATCCAAAACATTAACGGACAAATCTATTTGAGAAGGCATCTTTTTACTCAAACAAGATAAAGCCCATTTTATATCTCTTTGAAAAATAATATCTAGTTTTTCATCCTTATTACGCAAAATGTAAGAGGGGTGGTACATAGGGATTACAAAACAATTTCTATCAAAATCAGGTATCAATCTTCTTCTCCATACATTGACTGCTGACTCAGAAAATCTATGAGAGTAGAAAGAGGTGATCGCCGAACTCCCCATCAACCATATAAACTTGGGATTAAGTTCCTTAATAGTATTTTCCAAATTACTGTAACAGAGTTTTAATTCCTTTCGTGTTGGTTTTCTATTATCAGGAGGACGACAAATCACAGAATTGGTTTTCCAGAAATCATGGTCTAAATCATAACCGATATCCTTCAATGCATTTCTAAGTATCTGTCCTGCTTCTCCTATTAATTGAATACCTTTCTCGTCTTCTGTCTTCCCAGGCGCTTCGGCAATGATGAGTATTTCCTTTTGCCCTTTCCCCGTATATTTCATTTTTGGATGCTTGCATCCTTTATAAAGACCACAAGACTCACATGGGTCTTTTACTTCCTCTATCTTTTCTTTTGTTCTAGGAGCAAAATAGTCCTTTTTTGTAAAAAAACCTTTCATTTTTTCCTCTTCTCAATTTCTGACTTAAATAAATCAAAAGACCAAGCAAATGAACTCAGCGGTCGTATATATATATATGAGAACAATCTATTGCCTGCTTTAATTAGAACTTTTTCTTGTTGCTCGGAAACGACATGTCCTGCTAGATATATTTTCATTTGACCATTCCTTAAATAAAATAAAATCTTGAGAAGCCATTCCATCTTCTTTATGGGAGTAGAAAGAATAAAGTCTTGAACAATATTTTTCTAATAAAAACATTTCTCTCTCTCTCAATAAGGTATTTCCTGCGAAATAAATTATCATACGGGCAAACTCATAATGTGTTTGAATTGATCTGACTCGAATAGTGCCTTTCCTTCCCCGAGGGTCATCACTGTACTTTTTGAAAGAACCTGTCCAAAAAACTGAGGATTAATAAAGAAAGTAATTTTCTTTCCTTTGTATTTAAACTCCACTTCTTTCTCGACCCATCCTGTTTCTTTTTCCCCCCTACAAATTATGCCGTCAGGACCAATTGAAACTGATATCTTTTTTGACAAGTCTACTTCCCCTTCTGCCATGATCATCGTAAGGTCAATAGCAGATCTCAATTCCTTTGGAAGTTTTAATTCCAACCCTTCAGTTTTAAAATACTCCTGTAAATCGGGAAATTCCCCTTCCACATTTCTGGAACTAAAGCATACATCATCCTCTGTTTTGAAATATACCCAAGCATCTGATACCGAGTATTTTATAGGTTTGAATTTTATCAACTCAATTACCGAAGTTAGAGGAATAAGAAAATTCTTTTTAATCTTGGATTTCATTTTATATGAAGAAATTCTCACATCATCTGATGACATAATCATATCCCCTTGAACTCCTAAGCACGATAAAAATCCTTGGGACACATCTTTCGAGATAGAAAACATACAAAGATAAATCCCCTCAGTAAACCCTTCGGGAATGGGGAGCCATTTCTGTTTATCCAATTCAAGAAGATCGACCAGATCAAGAACCTTCGTGTCCTTAGAAGCTGCCATTCCTGATTTGACTTTTCCAGATTTGATGAGAAGGACGTCTTTGTCATAAACTAATTCCACTTCATCTGCTTCCATTTTCACCAACAATTTATAAAAATCGTCAGCTTTAACTGAGCAAGAGAAATCTGTTTTAAATGGATGACTAATGCAAATTCTATCATTATAAGTTATGATATTCTTCCCGGCAAAAATAAAATGGGTAGCCTGTTCTACCAATTCTTTCTTTGCCAACCCCGGTTTTACCGCAGCCAAAATTTTTAATAGTTCCTCTCGTTTAACTTTCATTTTTTCTTTCCTCTCCTTTTACTTTTCCTGAACTGGTATACTTCTCCAACAATAAAGGATCCTTGCTCACTCTCAAAAAATAGTAGGACATCAATCTATGTTTACTACCAATTTTAGATAATGATTCTCCTTGATTGTCCTCTAACCAAGTTGCCAAATACACGATCATTTTTTCTGCCTCTTCTTTTCTTGTTTGATTAAGTTTAATATTTGATTACACCCCCCCTCAAGAAAATAAAAACTAACTAACCTGTTCCACTTTTTAAATTTATAATACAATTTCTTTTCTCTTCCCTTTACATTACTGACCGTGAATCCGGAAGCAAAATAGATCTCCAACTTTTCTATCTCCTCAACCCAAATGTTTTTGGGATCTCATGCCGCTTGAAAGCCCATGGATACTTTGGTAATGATTCCTGCAAATCAAGATAATAAATTATATTCAATTCATCTCTCAGCTTATAATCATTACAAACCCCTAATTCAATAACGGTCTCAACAATACGGTCCTTTGCCCACCCATCTTTGACATAACCCTCTTTGAAATCTACCCCGTACAGATATCGCTCGGAATCTGCTTCTTCTTTACCAAACCACCGCTCCCCTTCTTTTAATTTGTAATTCTTATCAACAGATTTATACTCAGATTTCCCAAGAACATATCCTTTCTTCTTGAAATACTCCATAATCACCTTTCTCTCCATTTCAGTGTAAGTGAGAATGTGTTTGTCTTGTTCTTTGATATCCGGAGATTTTAAAGACACTGTCACTTTCCAAGGCTGCTCATCATACACATATTTCCCATTTCGGAAACGAGGGACCATCACAGACCCAAATCTACCTGTCATAACCCAACTAGTTGAGTCTACCGAATACCACGGATATTTCAACATCAAGTCAAGAGAGGTCATGCCAAATCCATGTATCTTCACTTTCGGAATCCCTTTGTCGTCACAAATATAATTGGAAAAAAGATCATCCAACCACGTTTCTAAATTTGATGTGGATATGGGGACCATTCCACCAAGACATATATACTCATATTTAGCAAGATAAGTTTTAAGGTACTTGAGGTCCTCACCATAATGAAAACACGGCAAAGGGGTTAACCCTGCTTTTTCCATTATCCTTTGGTTTTTCAAAGTCAGTTCCGGATCACCAATAGAATCAAGGACCGAATAATAATCAATATATTTTTTATTCATTTTTATGAAAGAAATATATTCTTGTATATTTATTTCCGCTCCCTTTGACCAAGCCGAAAATGCTCCAGAGTCTAAAAATAAACTAATTTTTTTTGCTGTTGACATAATAAAGAAAACTCCTTTTTGTTTCTGATTGATTAGTTAAGATTGCCCAATAAGATATTAATCTGGATGTTAATCCTTTTTTAATCATCCATTCTTCTTGGGCATCTGCTGTTCCCCAATCTTTCTCTCTCCCGGAATATGAAGCTAAATACATCCTCATTTTATCAATTGTAAAAATTCAGTGCGAGCACCATTGTTTTTATCTTTGAATGCCCCACTAATGGCAGATGTTATCATCTTACTATTTTGCTGCTTTACTCCTCTCATCTTCATACAAAAATGGACTCCTTCGATTTTACAAATTGCCCCTTTAACCCCTAAAGACATATTAAGATAATCTACAATCTCATGGGTTAATGTCTCTTGTAAAACGGGTCTTTTAGCAAGAATTTCTACCAATCTTGATAATTTTGATATTCCCAATACTCTTCCATCAGGGATATATCCTACGGATATATCATACTCTACCGGAAGTAAATGATGAGGACACATAGAATATACATGTATATTTTTACTTATAATCATTTCGTTTAAATCGGAAGGGAATGAACTATCAAGAATTTCTTTCGTCTGCTCTTTAGTATTTTTTACTCCTTCAAATATTTCATAATATGCCCTAGCCACTCTTTTAGGGGTATCTTTAAAATTTACATCCTTCAAATCAAGACCAAATTCATCGTTTAACCCTTTTAAAATAAAATGAACTCCTTTTTCAATATTAGAAATACCAGTAAATTTTCCTGCAACTTTGGATAATTCATTATGTAATTTTGCATGACAACTCTTACATAAAACCGCTAAATTATCCAATCCATGATTGCCTAATTCAGAATGGATGTTTAACAAATCTTTATGATGGACAATTAATTTTTTTAAATTGAATTTATTGCCACATCTTTGACAATGATCTCCGTAATACTCTAATGCTCGCACTCTGTAATTATTAGCCCCATGAGTGGTTTTTAATTCACTTAAATACTTTCTTTGTTCTATTGTAAATTTATAACCACATTTTTCTTGTCGTACTTTAATTTGATATGGATCTTGCATTTGCTTAAGAGCATCATTCTTTCTTGTTTTTTTCAAAATACTTGCTTTGTCTTCTCCATATACTTCATCATAAGATTTATCTCTTAAATGAGCAACTCGATTATATGCTAATCCATCCATATCAATAGGGGCGTCGGGAAATTCTTTTTGATATTTAGCCATGGTCATATTATGAGCTTTTTTTAAATGAGTGTTTGTTATTCTTTTAAATTTTTTATTACAAATACAACAAATAATTTTCTCTTCCATATTTTCCTCTTTTCTATTTATATAAAATTGGATCTTTTATTCCTAGATTGGTAAACGCCTCTAATCTCTCAACACAGCTGCCACATTTTCCACAACTCAGTTCTTGGTCTTTATAACAAGTTCTGGTGAATTGATATGGTACTCCTATATCATAACCATTAATAAATAACTTATTACCAATTTCAAGAATTCCTGCCTTATCTAAATGCTGAAACGGCGCCAACACTCTGACCTTACCTTCTGTGCCTGTGACAATAGCGGCATTCATAGAAGCTACAAATTCTTCCCGACAATCTGCATAAATAGCATGGTCACCAGAATGGACCCCAATCGCTACGTAAGAGGCACCAACACTCCATGCATATCCTGCCATAATGGAAATGAAAATGATATTACGGGCAGGGACTACAGTCAGACTCATGTTCGAGTCTTCATAATGACCTTCGGGTATATCTCCTCCTGTTTTTAAAAGATTGGATTTAAACAACTGACTAATGAAAGGAAGACTCAGCTTTTGAATTTTCAGTCCATAATAATCCGCAAATTTCTCTGCTGCTTTTTGCTCATAAATACTGTGTTTAGATCCATATTCGAAAGATACAGGAATGACTTCATACCCTTCAGACATAAAAAAGGCGGCAAGTGTAGCAGAATCCATGCCTCCTGATAATCCTAATACTACTTTTTTATTTTCTTTATTTGACATAAATTAAATCCTTTATTATTAGATGATATTAATTGATTAAGTTTTTGAAGTTGTTGACCAATAGATAAATCTTTCAAAGGAATTTCATAACACTGTAAAGAATCTAATAAGAATTCTCTGTAAGATATTCCCGCCAAAAAAATAAATTTATCATTTTTTAAATCATACTTGTTTTTTAAACTTACAATAATTTGCTCTGCCCATATTTTTCGTTCAATAATACTCATCTCTTTTAAAGTAATATTATAAGGTTCAATTTCTGTTTCAAGGTCAAGCAATCCATATTGAGCAGATAATATATGGATTGCTTGGGGCCTTAAAATCTTTCTCGCGTACTCCATGCTTAATTTAAACAACGGACTTATATATAAATTTTTAGCTTTACTCTTAAACGCGAGTTTTGTCTTGCAACATTGTATCAATACAATCATTTTCATTTTTTCATCAAATACCGGCAGGAAGATTTTTCTCTTTCGTCCATGATCCTATCCATGACTTAATAGTGTTGGGAGATAACTCTTTTACGTAATTTATTTTTAATAATTCCTCTACGCTAATTTTTCCCTTCGATTTTTTCCATTCTTTATAAACGGTCAATTTTCTGCTGGGTCCTTTTTCCTCTTTTTTAGATTTAGCTGGTTTGTCTTTTTTGGGTGTGTCTTTTTTGGGTGTGTCTTTTTTGGGCTTTTCTTTCTCCGTTTTCGTCTCTTTTTCTCCTTTCGTTTTCTTGGTTTTTTCTGGTTTCTTTAGTTCCTCTTTTTCGTCCTCTACTTCTGGTTGTTTAGTTTCTTCCGACTCCAAGAACAACTCCTTGTATGCTACTCTTACTTCTTCCGGAAGCTTCTGTTGTCTTTCCTCCTCTGTAGCCCCATACTCCTCATTATCAAGGACTGAGTCAACAGCCTGACCAAACAACTCTCTCAACTCGTCTTCTTTGACCTTAATGTCGATGGGGTCAGTCAATTCTGTCTCGTTGAGCTTCTTAACAACCGCAACCAATTTCTTTCTTTCCATTTTTTTATTCTCCTTTTTAAAATTGTTATTTATTTCTTCCTTCTCATATTTATATTATATATTATTTTTACAAAACTTGACAAAATATTTTACTTAATTTCTTGGAAAACGCTTTCTTTATATTTGCTTGGTAATGTGAAAGCCTTCTCCGAATTTCCTTTTAACTTATCGTTATGGTGATTTGAAAACCCAAAACCAGGCAAAGTACTTAAACCATCCATACTAAGAAGAAAATTAAAAATTTTTAGTTGAGCTCTTTCCCCATTAAAATATTTTAATTCCATGTGATTAATCATTTTCGAAAACAAAGACAATTTTCTCAATAAAGACTTCAACTCTTTCTTTCTTATTTCATTTTTGGTATCTTTCCCCTCAGAAACCAGAACTTCTTCGAACATACTACAAATTCCTACGAGGAACTCCTTCGCATTAAGTCCATTCTGAAACTTGACTCTTCTAGCACAATTCATAAATGTGCCATATATTGCTTCTCTCTCGTCCCTGAAAGTTACTTCTGCATCGTTCCAGTATAATTTAAGCATTTCTCTCCTCCAATATTTTCATTTATAACACATCTATTAACTTATGTAGTTGTAAATTTAGAATGCTGTGATTTTCCCTACAAACCTTTGTTCCTGTCATCCATTCAACCAACTTGTTTGGTTGAACCGTCCCCCGTTTTCCTTGTACCGGAGAAAAAGCATATCGAGGTGGTAATACTTCCGACAAGTTATTTATTTCTTTAATGGTGTTGACCGCCTTATCGAAGTCCTTTTGATTGGCTATAACAAACTTCACAAAATCCTCTGGAGACAAATTTTGGAAATTACTAAGGTCCATTTTATCCCCCATTCCACTTGATGGAGTTTTCCAATCAACCACCCAAACTACCCCCCATATCTCTGGAATGGGTAGAGAACCATTTGTTTCTATACAAACGGAAATATAATTCTGTCGATGAGCATCTTGAAGTTTTTCTACCAACTCAATTAATCCTTCTCGTTGCAATAATGGTTCGCCCCCTGTTATAGTAATGTTTGTCAGTCCATAACTTTTCACCACTTTTATGATATGAGGGATCGTCCATTCCTCCCCACCACTTTCATTCTGAGAATACTTTGTATCACAATAAGAGCACCGGAGATTACAACCCTGAAACCGGATAAATGTACAAAGTGATCCCTGCCCTCTTCCTGACACTTCACCATTGATACTTGGAAATATACTGTTAAGTTTTATTTTAGTTTTCATTTCTCCTCCACTCCGCATAACTGGTGGACGTTTCCCATAATCTTACCCTCATTACTTTAAAAGGAGCAGGAAGATTCTCATTCAAAAAAGCAGCAATTATCATAGTCATGTTTTCTGCTGTAGGAGTTTTTAAAATTGAGTCATTCAAAAATTTATGATCTAGTTTCTCTTCAATATATTCATTGACAATAGCCTTCAAGTCCCCAAAATCCATGATCATATCATTATCATCAAGATAACAATAATCGCCATTTCCAGCAGCCACCTCAACTTCCAGCTTATAACTATGGCCATGCACCTCTTTACATTTACCCTTATGGTTAGGCAAGAAGTGGGCGGCTTCAAACTCAAACAACTTTGTTATAGTCAACATTATTTTTTATCCTCCTTTGGTTTTGTGTTTTTTGGGACATACGCAATTTCAGAATCAAGACACACCTGACCTAACTCAAGATTCTGTAAAAC
>ENA-UOWE01003704-UOWE01003704.1-activated-sludge-metagenome-genome-assembly--contig:-NODE-3704-length-15390-cov-31.811933_pt1 | contig 15390 bp, 15 predicted proteins | sample MGYA00249841_ERZ761562 | MGnify/ENA primary metagenome ERZ761562 (study PRJEB28883, sample SAMN05720200) | activated sludge metagenome | isolation source: Anaerobic digester | place: Japan... | reverse complement strand
TAAATGGCAGGCCCGCCGGCGGTTGCCATAGAGCTTGCATGCCAGTTAATCCCGATGCCTTCTCCTCCCCTTAAACCTGCAAGCGACTGTTACCCGCGGTGGGTCTGCTCCCTTCCGGGCCTGAACCGGTTCCCGCAATTATGGCACACAGGCCTTCCTTCAGGAAGGCCCGTGGGCCGGTGCAATCCCTACAGGACGGAGAATCATTGTCGGCAACTGGACTGAGCACACAGCGCCCCAAGTCTTCCGCCAGCTTCGCCCCCCGCTTAAGACGATTTCGGGTCACAGGTGACGCCTAACCACCCGGACTGCCCGCCACTTTTAACATTGAGGTAGACAGCTAATAAACCTAACGCAGAAAGAGGTAATGATTATGGCAGAGGATTTAGCTGGCAACATGGGATTTGTCATGGGAAACAAGCATCGTGAGAGGGTGGTCCAGGTCCTGGGCTCCAAGGGCAAGCTGACCGCAGAGAAGGTGGCCAAGTTCGAGCGCATCCCCGCTCCATCGGTCAGGAAGATCCTGGCCGAGCTGGCCGAGAGAGGGCTGGCCTTCGTCAATGACGATATCTGGTGTTTGACCGAGGCGGGCCAGGAGATCGAGAGGGAGATGAAGAAGAGGGGCTGATAGACCATGGAGCTGATGCAGGCCATCCGGGCCCGCCGGAGCATAAGAAACTATCTGGACCGCCCGGTGGAGGAGGAGAAGCTTCTGGCCGTACTTGAAGCCGGGAGGCTGGCCCCATCAGCCAGGAATATGCAGGACTGGCGCTTCATAGTGGTTAGTGACCCGGCTACCCGGCAGAGGCTGGCCGAAGCTGCAAGAGACCAGCAATTTGTGGCCCAGGCACCACTGGTCATAGCCGCCTGCGGAACGTCGGACCTGGTCATGACCTGCGGCCAGCCGGCTTACGCCATTGATGTGGCCATAGCCCTGGATCACATGACCCTGGCCGCAGCTTCCCTGGGCCTGGGAAGCTGCTGGATCGGAGCCTTCTACGAGGACAGGGTCAAGCAGATACTGGCAGTGCCGCCGGAGGTCAGGTTGTGGCACTGCTGCCTCTGGGCTACCCGGCGGATATGCCCGCGCCCCGCCCCAGGAAGAGCCTGGAGAACATAGCGGCACGGGAGCACTGGTGAAGCACAAAAGATTCAGGAGCCGGCCGGATCTGTACCCAGAAGATGCTCCAGCTTCTCGATGCAGTTCCAGGTCAGGATCAGCTGGGCCAGGCCGATGGCATTGACATACTCATCCTGCCTGTCGCTTATCTCGGCGCAGGTTCCAAGCGAGCTGCACAGCCTGCTCTCCAGATGGGCGATCATGGATTGATGGATCTCTCCATCCACAGTCATTATGCCCACCTTTTTCCCGTAATAATCGTCCCTCTGAAACTCTATGGAGAATTCATGCTCCGAATTTCTCAGGATCTTGGACAGGTCTATGTTCAGATCCACCTTTGACACCGGCTGCTCCATAACCTCCTGAATCAGCCGCACCGAGTACCAGTCAGGCCTTGATCCCGCCAGCGGCAGAGAGGGATGAAATCGAGTATCCTGGATCTTGACCACCATCTGAGCATAGATCTTCTGGAAATCCACAAAAAGCTTGTAGTCGGGCTCGCGCTGCAGTATCTCGGCCATGACCTGCTCAGGCTCATATCCCCGATCGCCCACATCCCGGCGCACCTTCCACAGCCTCTTCACTGAGCGGGAGGGATCCACAAAGATCTTGAAGTCTATGGCCCGGCGCAGCGGTTCGGTGAAAAAAGGATGCAGCCCCTCCACTATCACCACCGGAGCCGGTCCGAAGGGGACCGTGCCGGCCATCTCGCCGGTGCGGTGGTCATAGACCGGCTTGTCGATCTCCCTGCCCTGACGCAAGGCCTCCAGGTGGTCGGCCAGAAGATCCAGATGATTGGCCTGGGGATGCAGAGGAGTGATATTCTTCTCCTTTCTCTGCCTGCGGTCCAGGCTGTGGTAGTCGTCCATGGAGAAGGAGCAGACCATATCCTCCCCCAGTATCCTCTTTATGCCCCGGGAGATGGTGGTCTTGCCCGAGCCGCTGTCCCCAGCTATGCCGAAGACGAATACCCTGCCGGAATCCGTGATCCGGTCCATGATAGATTTCATTTCACTTCCCGGATGATGTTGAGCAAGGATGGAAGATGAATCTATCCGCTATCGCTTTAAATGAGGCGAAATTGAAAAGAGCTTAAAGCCGGTGGAGGGCTCCCTCGCCCCTCATCGGTTCTGCTTCTCCGCCACCAGATCCTCGAACTCCCGGGTGGCATCGATCTCCTCCAGCTCCCGCTTCTCGATCAACGCCGTCTCCTCGATGCACTCGATCTTGGTCTCACCATCCACAATGACCACGGACTTGGCCCTAGCCACAGCGGAGAGGCTGCTCATGAGCCGGGCCCTTTTAAGCATGCTGGAAGAGAATTTGCTCACCCCGGTGAGAACCACAAGGTCCCGGTTTCTGGTGATGGCATTAAAGGGAGCCTGGGCGGTGGGAACCACCTCAAAGCCGATATCCAAGAGCAAACGCAGGATATCGTCTGTCACCGGCCCCTTCTCCTCAACCGATGGGCCGACATGGAATGGATCTACGGGCTCGATCAGCTCCGCTCTGAAGATCTCCTCCAGCTTGAGGGCCACATCCACCGAGGTATCCATATCCTCCACCTCATATTTGCTGATGGTGCGGCGGGAGACGCCTATCTCCGAGGCCAGGGCGCCCAGGGATATGCCCCTCTCCAGGCGCATCTCCCTCATCCTGGCCCCATTGATGCGCACATAAAGCCCACCGTGTGCAGCATAAACCAGGGGCAGAGCATCGTCTAAGAGACAGTCGGCAAGGGTGTTCAGGCTGAGGGTGGGAATGCCATACCGGAAATACACCGCTCCCCGCTCCAGGTACTGATCCCGGCTCTTCTCCCCCACCAGGATGGGGCTGGCAAAGAGGTGCATGGCCAGGCGGCGCACCTCGGTAGCCGTCGGCTCATTAAGGCCGTCGATATTGGTCAATACCTTGAGCAGCAGGAAAAGATCTCCCTTTCGGGCGGCAAGGTCAAAGCTCCTGGGACGGAGATAGCAGCGATCCGATGTGGTGAATCCGGCCTGCCTTAGAACCTCCTCCACCTGCTCGGCGAGAAGTTCTTTATCCATCATTATATATCTCGGTTTGACCGCTATTTAAGGTTGACCATGTTCATTGGAATTGATGATACCGATTCTGAAAGAGGGCTGTGCACCACCTACCTCGCCGCAGTGCTCATGGAGAGGCTGCAGCCGCTGGGAGAGATGGTGGGCCGGCCCAGGCTGATCCGTCTCAACCCCTGCGCCAGATACAAAACCCGGGGCAATGCCGCCCTGGCCTTCCAGATAGAAAGCGAGAGAGCCGATGAGGTCAAGGACACGGCTCTGAAAACCCTTCTGGAGCTATCTGACTTCTCGGGGGCTAACACCAATCCCGGCCTGGTCATAGCCGATGAGGTGACGGAGAAGATGACCGCCTTCTACCGCCGGGCGGTCACCGAGATCCTGGAGATAGATGAGGCCAGAAGGCTTTTGGACCGGGAGGGTATCTGGTACCGGGGCTTCAAGAAGGGCCGGGGGCTGATAGGAGCTTTAGCAGCGGTGGGTGCCGATCTGTCAGATTTCACTTATGAGCTGATCGCCTACCGAGAGAGGAAGCGCTGGGGCAGGCCGCGCCGGATCGATCCTGCCTCGGTCTGGAGGGCGGATGCTCTTACTTACCCCCGCACCTGGGATACCGTGGACCATCACAATGATCGCATCGTATTTGCCCCCCACTCAGCCGATCCGGTCTTGTTCGGGATCCGTGGCTCTGATCCGCAAGCAATCTTAGAGTCATTTCAATGCATAGAGTCCGAGCCTGTGGAGAGGAGCGTCCTCTTCCAAACCAACCAGGGCACCGACGCCCACATCCTGGAAGGCTCCCTGGGACGGATCAAAGACAGCCAGAGCTATAGGCTGCGGGGAAGGGTGGCGGAGCCGGCCAGGTCCATAGCCGGAGGCCATCTCTTCTTTCCCCTGGAAAGCGGCAATGTCCGGATCGAATGCGCTGCTTTTGAGCCCACCAAAGGCTTCCGCTCCACTATCAGAGAGCTTGCGGCAGGAGATGAGTTAGAAGTCTTCGGATCGGTGCGGGATGGTGCCCTCAATCTGGAGAAGATCAATATCCTCCATCTTAGGGAGAGAAAGAGACTTGCTGCACCCATCTGCCCCCAGTGCGGCAAAAGGATGGAGTCTGCAGGTCGGGGCCAGGGATACCGCTGCCGGCGCTGCAAGACCCAGGCACCGGGAGCGGTGAGCCAGAGCACGCCCTGCCAGCTGGAGCAGGGATTCTATGAGGTGCCGCCCTGTGCCCGAAGACATCTCTCCAAGCCACTGGTGAGGATGGATGGGGAAAAGGTGCATCCATCCAGGTAGAGCGGGCGAAACCTGACAGAAAAATGGCAGAAAGGATGGCCTGAACCATCCTTCTTGAGATGAGTCTATTTCTTGAAAGCGCCTTCCAGGGGCGGTACGACCTGCTTTTTGCGGGAGAGGCACTTCTCCTTGTAGATGGAGGAATTGGCCAGCTTTCCGCCGAAGGCCTTCTCAAATCCCGCCGCAGCAGCATCATTTCCCACGAACAAGAGATCGCTGGCTTCCTTCATCACATCGGTGAGCATGAGCACGACCATGTCCAGCTTCTCCGCCTCCTTCATCTTGTTCATCTCATCGAGAATTGCCGCCCTCTTTGGTGCCAGGTCTGCCAGGTCCATGACCTCCACCTGGCCCACGCCGGCCTTGGTTCCGGAGAAGTCGAACTTCTTGAAGTCGCCCAGGAGGATCTCCTTGGCTGACTTGGCGGACATGTTGCTCTTGGCCTTTAAGAGCTCCATTCCGAAGGACATGGGGTCCACTGCAGCGATCTTGGCCAGCTTCTCCACCGATGCCTTGTCGCGAGGAGTGCAGGTGGGGGACTTGAAGAGCACAGTATCGGAGAGGATGGCAGACATCATCAGCCCGGCCATCTCCCGGCTGATGGCAATGCCGTTCTTTTCATAGAGGTTCGCGATGATGCCGCCGGTAGCGCCCACAGGTTCGTTGAGGAAGAATATGGGTTTCCCAGTGGCTATGCCGCCGATCTTGTGGTGGTCCACGATCTCCACTATGTTCTCTGGATTGAGATTGTCCACCGCCTGGGCCATCTCATTGTGATCTACCAGGATGACCTGCTTGTCTGTGGCATCGGTGAGCTTCTCAGGATAGGGGACCTTGAAGTAGTCCAGCAAAAACTTGGTCTCCCCATTGAGCTCTCCCGCCGCAGCAGGCACAGCCTCCTTCATGCCCAGAGCGTTCTTGAGATTGGCATAGGTTATTGCAGATGTTACGGAGTCGGTATCAGGGCTCTTGTGCCCAACCACATAGATCTTGTCGGTCAAATGAAGCACCTCAGCATTGTTAATGTACGACTTCGACTTAAAGCTTACTAGGGTGGCGCGCCGTCCCCCGGAAAATGCTATCTCACTTCGGGAAAGCTTTATAAGTTCGGGCATCATCTCCACTCCGTCCCTTTAGAGGGCTGGCACGAGCTTTGAATTTTATTTCTGCGGTGAATGCCGGTGCAAGAAAGGGACTACAGGCCGCGTTGATAGGTCCTTATGGTAGGATAATGACTGTCGTCTACCTGTGACCATGAGACAACCCAGATGCGGTACAGACGCCCGTTGCGAGGGTTACTGGACTGACTGCGGATACCCATCGGATGATGTGCCAGAGTTAGTATCGGGCGACAGCATACAATTATTCCTCACAGGATCGGAGATCGACAGCTTAATCTCTTTCTTTGCCCTTAAAGATCCTCGTGATCGGCCGGCTCATTACCCTGGAGGGCATAGATGGCTCGGGAAAGAGCACTGCCTTGCCGCATATCGCTCGCCGTATTGCCGAGAGTCAGCCGAAAAAGAGGATCGTCCTGACGGCTGAACCCACTTCTGGTGAGGTGGGACGCATCTTGAGGGCGGGGCTTAGAGAGGCCTCCGGGAAGGAGCGGACTTCCATTGCGGCGCGCATGAATGAATTGTTCCTTTTTATGGCCGACCATGCTTGCCATCTGGACGAGATCGTTCTGCCTTCTTTAAATGAAGGGGCTGTGGTTTTATCGGACCGATATGCTGACTCCACTGCTGCCTATCAGGGCGTAACCCTGCAGGGAATTGTGCCCCATCCGGTCTCCTGGATCCAGGAGGTCTTCCGCCCCTGGAATGTCGTTCCGGATATGACCCTGCTCTTCCTTCTGGACCCCGAATCGGCACTGAAGAGGATCGGATCACGTCCCGGAAAAGAGAAGTTCGAGCATCTGGAGTTCCTGAGATCGGTGGACGAAAACTTCCGGGGCATGGCTTCAGTCGAGCCGGGGCGGTTTGTTCTGATCGACGCGGCTCAGGATGAAGAGGCCGTGGCGAGGGATGCCACTAAGGCGGCCTTGGAGCTGCTCGGCAGATGATCTAGGACAGGGCGAGGCCAATAAGCTTCCTGGCCCAGGCCAGCTTTTTCTTCTTCCTGGGGGTGACGCTCTGGTCTTCAAAGTCGAAGCCGAGGAGATCAATAGACGCCGCGCCCATCTCCCGGGCCAGGAATACCGCCCGGTCCCCATCGGTGAAGCCTCCGAAGTTGTAGAGGCCCTCGGGGGGCCGGCACTGCACCGTGCCTAAGACCCTATCCAAAAGCGGCACATATCTCTTCAGAGCTTCCAGGTTATCCCCGTGAGCATGTACCACCACCAATGAGCCCATTTGATTGGCCTCTAAGATGGCCGGAAAAGGACCATCCAGGTCGGTTACAACTATCGCAGGCAGAATGCCACCCTCCAGAAGAGCGACTGTAGCACCGTCCGCTGCCAGGAAGACGGCATCATCCGCTTGAGATCGCTCCAGCTCCCGAGCCAGGCAGGGGGCATTGCCGCATACAATCGCCCTTCTCCCGGCCAGCAACTCCCCAGCAGCCGAAAGCGGGCTGTCTCTCCCTTGCAGAAGCTCTCTCAGAAGATCTGCCGCCTCCTCATCCCTGCGGCGGGAGAAGCCGAAGTCCTCCAGAATAGACTGGTACAAGGGCTCCCAGGTCTCAAATAGCATGCAAAGGCATAGATCTGCCCGGCCTTATAGTGCTTTCCTGTGAAACAATAAACACTCTTTCAAAATAGTATTTTGCAGATGCTGAGAAAAAGAAGGAGAAAAGGGGCTAGCCCCTTTCTCAGTAGACTCTTGGGAACTGGGCTGCTGTTGGTGCCTTGAAGCAGGTGCAGTCAAAGACGCCGGTTGCCGACTTGAATACCTTCTTGTCCAGTGGGTTCATGTCGTCAAAGCCTGCGAAGCAGCAGGGCAGCCAATCGTCCTTCTTGCAGACTACGTGGTAGGGCACCTCGAGGGTCATGTTCTTCTCGATGTGATAGGTTCCCCAGTAATCCTCATCTATCTCAATGGCTGGATCCTTCCACATAGCCTTTCTGGCAGACAGGTCATCAAAGCTTGTTAGCAATTCAGATATATCATTTGGCTGCCGTCCTGAATAGTTATCACTTTTCAGCATCTTTCCGACGAACTGATCATTGGCCTGCAATACGCCGATATGGACCTTGCCGTCGGTAACATCCTCATTGACCTTCATCTGAGTGTATCCCACAGTCAGGATCTCCGGGTCGTAGGTGTAGTTGATCTTGTCCTTGACCACCAGGTCCAACTCCTTATCTATGGCATGGGCATACTCGATCTCATGAACCATGCTGGTTCCGGCAAAGTAGTTCTTGGCCTCGGTCCTCTCCTTGAGCAGGGAGCTGTAGTCCAGGGGATTTGCGGCATAGTAGCCCGTTCCAACTGCAATCCTCATGGGTGCATATACCATGGCCACATCCTCTTTGAACTGGATGCAGTCCTGATAGTGGTCGAAGTAGTCAGAGTAGACGTTATGGGTCTTCTCCGTCACATGCTGCCAGGTCAAGGTGGCCTCGCTATCCAATTGACCGGAGCCATGAGCGTAGTTCTTCATCGTTGTCGCTCCGGCCTTGGCATAGATATAGCTCATATGATAGCCGTTACCCTGTACGCTCTGCTCAAAATTGAATGTAGCGTTGGACACAGAGTAGCCATTAGGATACTTGGCGTTTGCTGGATAAGTCGGCCCAGTCCATGCCACTGAATTTCCGATAAGAGCAACTAAAACCATTGCTATAGATGCTGCTAGTATAGCCTTTTTCAGATCAATCCCTCCGTTTAAAGCGAATAACCTTATTCTGCTTGGTGACTCTGGTTTAACTTGGTCAACTCACCTATTTTAACCTGTTGATTGCCTTTTTGATAAAGACCTGTGCCTCTCTTACAATCCTGCAGCCAGATTATATTCAGTTCATCAAATGGCCCCGCAAGGTCGATCCGGGAAGATGGAGTCTAACCAAAAGCTTAATACGTAAGGGCTTTCTCGATATACACTGGCATGCTGGCTTCTCTAGATCACATGAAAAGGCTGTCTTTTGATCGTAACCACTGCATTGAAATGCCGCCTTTAAAGCAGAGAATAGAATCCAATCGATAATTATATCGCGACAGACATTGATCCTGGGAGCCCGGATAGAGCATGTAAAAACCCCACAGGTATAGTGCAAAAGTGAAGCACTTCGCCACCCAGGCGAAGGGTTCCCGGGTTTTTTGGCTCCAAAGCGGGGCCAAACCCCAGCCGAGGGCTGGAACAGGAGGACAAACGGGGGATGCTGGCAGAACTGGAAGATAAGAGAGGCAAACTCAGACAGGAGTCCCTTGCCTTTAAGGACAGGCGCAGCCAATTGAATGCCGAGGCGAGCAAATGGGCCGCCAAACGCAATGAGCTCAACAAGGCCACCAAAGAGCTGATCGACAAGGCCCAGGAGCTGAAGAAGCTGCGGGATGAGAACAACAAGAATGTTGCCGAGTCCAAGAAGTTCAGGGATGAGTACAACGAGAAGACAAACCAGCTCTATGCAAGAATAGACGATATCCGGAAGAAGTACAACCTCACCGGAGAGCGCTCCATCAGGGATCTGCGTCGGGAGATAGATCACCTGGAGTTCCGGCAGCAGACCGAGGTCTTGACCCCGGATAAGGAGAAGCAACTGGTGGACAAGATTGCATCCTTGCATGCTGAGTTCAAGGGCAGGAAAGAGCAGCTGGAGAAGAACGATGAGCTGCGCAAGCTCCTGGACGAGGCACAGGCTCTCCGAGATCAGGCATCCAAGTACCACGATGAGGTCACCAAGTATGCCGAGCTGGCCCAGGAATACCACGATCAGATGATCGCCACCTTCAAGGAAGCCGATCAGACCCGCGCCGAGGCTGATGCTGCCCATAAGGAATTCGTCAAGGCCCAGGAGGCAGCCGACGAGCAGCACAAGGAGTTCATCCGCACCCAGCGAGAGGTTCGCGACTTCGAGAAGGTCATTGTGGGACTGAAGAAGAAAAATAGGGATATCAAGGAAGATCGCGCCAAAGAGGTTGCCAAGCGCGAGGCCGAAGAGATCCTAACCCACTTCCGGCAGGGCGAGAAGCTGAATACAGCCGACTTGCTCAGGCTGCAGCGCGCCGGCCTGGTTTGATTTGCTTAAAATTCCCATTTGAGGGCAGCGAGCCTGCCCCTTCTCAGATTTTAATTAATTTTTGGCCTTAGCTTAAGCTCCAGAAGGCAAAGCGGCAAGGGCCCATTGAGCCATGGTGATCCGAGATCGTCTGGGTGGAATGGTCTGAAGAAAATAAGCCATAGAAGATGTCGATGGAATAATAGCATTTGACATTTCATAGAAAACGGGCCACTGAGGATCAATGGCATAAAGATCTGATTCACGGCCGACTCAAGACCGCAAGCTTTTAAACTTGCTCATCAGATCAGAAAATGATGAATGAGATTCGCCTGCTCTTAGGAAAGCCGGCTACCAAGGAGCGAGGTCGGCTGATCAAGGCGATAAAGGATCTGCAATCCCGACACGGATTGATTGCCCAGGCTCTGGATGCCCGCCTGGTGGTCAGCGAGAGGCATATTCATTTTGCAGTGCATAAGGCTCTCTCTGCCTTCTCCGATGGCAGGAATATAGCCAATGATGCGGCAATGGAGATCATGCGTTACGCCTCGGGGGAGAGGCAGATAGAGAGAGCCCTGGTTATGGGGGTCTCAGATCAGACCCGTAGGATTGCACTGATATTGGCAAAGACGGATGGGAAGGCAAGCTGGCCTGATGACCGAGAGATCTGCCAGATCATTGAGGTGGATGGCTGTGGCTGCTCCTCCGATCCCGGAGCAGTCAAGGATATCTTTCACATCTCCTCCCAAGAGCTAGAGGCAGTGGGCGAAGAGAGGATAGAAGATCTGGTTATTGAAAGGGTAGCATTGGTGGAGACATATCGATAAACCATAAGCAAGGATGAGTTGGAGCATGAAAGAAGAATTCTACACCGAGAAGCGTTGGCTCAATTGGATGAATAAGGTAAAGGACAGCAACTTCCGTCTCTCTGAAGCAGAGGACAAGAACTCCGGAGCCGTCTTCATATATATAATGGACGACGTGGTGCTGGCCTGCCTCAAGGTTATGGCCCGGGTGGAGAGAGAGATCTTGACCCCTGAAGAGGCCATGGCCGAGATCGCTGCCATCAGATCCATAGTCTTTGCCGAGCATGAGTCTCTGGGAGAGGATGCCGATCTGATGATCGAGTCCCTTAAAACATCTCTTGCTGCCGTATTTGTCTCCAGCCAGCGCTATATCACCGGGAGCTATGACCGAGAGATCAGCATGGATGAGCTGATTGCCGGAGCCATTGAGGCGGAGAAGAAGGAGAACCTGGATCTGGCTTTCGACCTGCTCAGCCAGGTTGGAGCCAGGGTGATTGGAGGAGAGAGCCTGCCGGAGATCGGCGAGATGCCCTACTGCATGACCGCTGAGCTCATGGACGGAATAGATGCCATATCCGCAGCAATGCTGGGAGATGACAGCTACAAGGACGATGATGGATCGGATGATGCCGGCGAGGGAGATTAGCTCAGGGCGAACGGCTCGATTTATGCGCCGGGAGAAGATGGAGATGTGGATCGGCTCAAGATGAATTTGCTCCTCTCGCTCCAATCCCCGATCGCCTGGAATATGATTGACTGAACTATCTGGTTATTACCTCGATTCCATCTTTTAATATCAAGACGGTATGCTCGGCCTGAGAGACCAGAGCTCCCTCTACCTCCCAAAGCACAGGGTATCTGTGCACCGCACCGCTGCGAAGCAGTTGCATCAAGGCATATTCCGACCTGTCGCCTTTCAGCCATCTTCGGGCGAAGGGCAGGGTCCTGTAATTGTCCATGATCTCCTTTAGTAGTGAGCGCGCCGCAGCCAGCCGCACCGGTCGGGAGCCGGAGAGGCCGTAGATCTCATTGACCGGCCCCTCGCTGATCCTGCCCGAGCCGTCGGTGGCAAAGGGCTCTATGGCGATCACATCGCCCGGCTTGAGCACAGTTCCCCTCTCCATTGCCCGGTTTGGTATGGCGGGATGATCATGGGCCTGATACCTGGAGAGACCGTGGCCGGTCAGGTTATAAACCGGCCGGTATCCGTAGCCGGTAATGGTCTCCTCTATGGCTTTGCCGATCTCGGCCGTATCTATTCCCGGCCCGATTATCTCCAAGGCTGCATCCAGTGCCGCCCGGGAGGCCTGTACCAGCTTATCATGGCCGCTGAGGTCAACGGTCATTGCCGCATCGGCGATGTAGCCATCCACATGCACCCCTATGTCCAGCTTGACCATATTCTCTTCAAAGGTGCTGGGATCAGCCGGAGCAGGAGTATAGTGAGCCGCAATTCTGTCCAGGGAGATATTGCAGGGAAAGGCGGGCTGGCCTCCTCTGCTTTTGATGGCCTCTTCTACAAACTCGGCCACCTCCAGCAGCGATGTTCCCGTCTTCACCCTGGGCCCGGCCTCGGCCATGACCTGGGATAAAATCCGCCCCGCCGTTCTGTACTTCTCAAGAATATCAGCTTCCATCATTTCCGCTTCCATAGTGAACACCTCAGACCACCAGCTTTCTCTGCAAACGGGTCAGGTTATGGCAGCCGTCTTTTTCTACCACCACCAGATCCTCCAGCCGGACGCCTCCCAGATCCGGATAATAGAGGCCCGGCTCTACGGTCACCACCTGACCGCTCTTGAGAGTGGCCTCTCCCGCTTCCCCAAGAGACGGCCTCTCATGGACCTCCAGGCCCACCCCGTGCCCGGTGGAGTGGGTGAAGCCGCAGCCTTCTCTCTCCGGATACCCCTGCGCCTGGAATACGTCTGATACCCTCCGGTGCACCTCGGATCCAGTAGCCCCCTCTCGCACTGCCTGCAGGCCCGCCTTCTTGGCCATCTCCACCGCCCGGTACATCTCCACAACCTCGGAGGATGCCTCGCCCTTGAGAACCGTACGGGTCATATCCGCAAAGTACCTGCTGCTCTTCGATCTGGGGAAGATGTCGATGACTATGGGCGCATTAGCTGGAAGCGGCCCCTCACCCCGGGCATGGGGATCGGCTGCCTGCCTCCCTCCCGCCACAATGGTGTCCACCGCCTCGCAGCCGTCTTCCAGCAGGGAGATATCAATGGCCCGGCGAATCCCCTCTGATGTAAGAGGCTCATCCCGCCGGTAGAGGATCTCGCCCCGCACATCAGAGCCAGCAATCAGGCGTACCGCTCTTCGCATGGCCCTCTCGCAGGCCCTCTGGGTGAGGGCTATGGCCTCTAGCTCCTCAGGGCTCTTGATCTCTCTTTGGCGCGCCGCAGGGCTGTCCAGAATCTGGACACTGAGATCCTGTTCCAGGTACCAGAAGATTCCGGCGGGAAAATTGTGGGGCACTCCCAGCCTCTTGACCGAGAAGCGGCCCAGAAACTCGGCCAAAACCAGGGCATAGGCCTCGTCGGGCCTCTTGCCCATCTTGAGCTTTTCCAGGAAATGAAACTCTGAGGTGCTCAGGACCCGGTCGGCAACGGACTCCTTTCTGGCCCGGCCCAGCTCCATGGATGATACCAGGAGGGTGGTCTTCTCTCCCGCCAGCAGGGCGAACCTGTCCCCGGCCAGAAAACGGGAGAGATAATACATATCCGCATCGCCGTAGCTTTCGCCTACATAAAGAAAGCCGTCCAGGCCGTTTTGATCCAGAAAAGCGGACAGATGGCCGGGCACAAAAAGCTACCTGCCGATGGCGGAGGTGATCTGGGAGACGAAGCCCTTCACATTCTGGCTTTTCTCCACCGCCGTGCCGGTCACAATCAGGTCCGCTCCGGCCGCCGCCAGCTCGGCCGCGGCTGCTCCGTCCCTGATGCCACCCCCGGCTATGAGAAGAACATCACCCAGGAGCCTCTTGACCAGAGAGACCATGGCCAGCGGCACAGGTGCGTCTGCCCCCGAGCCGGCTTCCAGGTAGACCAGCCTCATGCCCATGAACTTGGCCGCCAGGGCATAGGCCGCAGCCAGCTCCGGCTTCTTTCGCGGTATCAGCCGGGCGTCTCCCACATACCCCACCGTGCCGCCCGGCTCGATGATGATATAAGCCATGGGAATCGGCTCCAGGCCGTAGCGCAAAACCAGTGGTGCCCCAAGGGCCTGGTTTTCGATTAAATAGGACGGGGAGCGGGAGTTGAGCAGGCTCATGAAGAAGACGGCATCGGCGTTCTCGCACAGCCCGGCCACGCTGCTGGGAAAGAGGATCACCGGCAGATCGGTCTGCTCCTTGATCCTGGCCACGGTCTGGTGAAGAAGAACTCCCGCCGCGCCTACCGAGCCGCCCACCATGATAGCATCGGTGCCCCCATCCGCTGCCGCCCGGGCCATAGCCCCCGCCTGGTCCGGACTCTGGGAGTCGGGATCGATCAGGGTGAGATGCCCGGCTCCGCGCTCTGCCGCCCGGGCCAGGAGCAGTTCGACCCTGCCCCTCTCAAATGTCATTTAAGCGGTCTTGTTTTCCTTGGATTTCATTCTCAATCCCTCGTACCCGCACTTGCGGCAGCGGGTAGCTCTCACGGGATTTCTGGCGTTGCAGCGCATGCATATCTTGAGATTCAAGATTCTCTTTTCTGCTTCTGGAAATCTAGCCATAATTCTATCGCCTTTTTCTAAATTTGATTAGCGCCGGGGTTGGGATTTTCCTGGCCGAGCTATAGCGCCCTGCCATTTTGAACCCAAGCGTCCCTGGAAGGGACAACAGGTCTCGAGCCTGCCGCGTTTGAACTCCCGCGGCATCCTTTCCGCGGAAATTGTCCGCTCTGCCACCCCGGCTTACCTCACAGTCCGTCTAACCCATGCTTTATATCTGTTGCTCCTCAGTTTAGCCCGACATTCAGGTGTTGTTATGTCTTTAAGAGATGAAGCATTAGAGTTTCACAGGGCGTCCGGGGGCAAGATTGCCATACATAGCAAGGTCCCCTGCGCTACGGTAAAAGATCTCTCCCTGGCCTACACTCCCGGCGTAGCCGAGCCCTGCCGCGAGATTGAGAAAAGCCCCAACGATGTCTATCAATACACGTCCAAAGGAAATTTGGTTGCCGTGGTGACAGACGGAACCGCAGTTCTGGGTTTAGGAGACATAGGGCCCCTGGCCTCCCTTCCGGTGATGGAGGGAAAGGCCATACTCTTCAAGAACTTTGCCGGAATCGATGCCTTTCCCATAGCGGTCAACTCCAAGGACCCGTCGGTCATAGTGGATACCGTAGCCGCTATTGAGCCTGTCTTCGGTGGGATCAACCTGGAGGACATCAGCGCTCCCCGCTGCTTCGAGGTGGAGGAGCGGCTCAAGAAAGCCCTCAACATCCCCGTCTTTCACGATGACCAGCACGGCACGGCGGTGGTGGCCCTGGCCGCTTTGATCAATGCCCTCAAGCTGGTAAAAAAGAGCTTTTCGGAGATTCGCGTGGCGGTGAGCGGCGCGGGAGCGGCAGGCATTGCTGTTACCCGCTTTCTCTATAGCTTCGGAGCCAGGGATGTCATCCTCTGCGACAGCCGGGGAGTGATCCATCCCGGCCGGTCCGATCTCAATGAAGCAAAAGAGAGAATCGCCAGAGAGACCAACCCGCGTCAGATAAAAGGCAGCCTGGCCGATGCTCTGAAGGATGCGGATGTATTCCTGGGGCTTTCTGTGGCCGGCATAGTCTCGCCTCTGATGGTTGAGAGCATGGCCGAGGATGCCATAGTCTTTGCCATGGCCAATCCCGATCCAGAGATCATGCCCCATCTGGCATTGCAGGCCGGAGCCAGGGTGGTGGCCACAGGAAGGTCGGACTTCCCCAATCAGGTCAACAATGTCCTGGGTTTTCCGGGCATATTCCGGGGGGCTCTGGATGTGAGGGC
>ENA-UOWE01003703-UOWE01003703.1-activated-sludge-metagenome-genome-assembly--contig:-NODE-3703-length-15394-cov-60.318730_pt1 | contig 15394 bp, 19 predicted proteins | sample MGYA00249841_ERZ761562 | MGnify/ENA primary metagenome ERZ761562 (study PRJEB28883, sample SAMN05720200) | activated sludge metagenome | isolation source: Anaerobic digester | place: Japan... | reverse complement strand
TTGTGATTGCGTTGGGGCAGGCCCCAGGGAGAGCAATAAGGTGAGACAAAGAAAGGCAAGATAGAAAGATTTAAGGGTTTTCATAGGCTCCTTTCTACTTGATTGACATACTAATTATAGTATGTACTGGGCAAGAAAAAATTAAGGCATGTGGCAATCAAACGTTGTGTATAAAGGGATTTTGGGATTTTGGCAAAAAGACTGACTATACCTTATCTATGCAAGGATAGGTTTTTCGCTTTCTTCTACAAACAATAGGTCTGATTAACGGCGGTGGTAAAATAACAATAGTAAACATATTGGGGAGCCTGTGTGCCAGGCTGAGAGGGAAGCAGTGAGCTTCCGACCCACATAACCTGATCCGGATAATGCCGGCGGAGGGAGAAAACAGCACATTTCACACCCTCCACAGGCAGGAGGGTGTTTTTTATGAGTAAAACTGAGCGCGCAGTGCTTTTTGCTAATGGCGAGGCGCAAAGCCGAGCAGCTTTAGCGCTGCAAGGGAATGATTTCCTCGTGGCGGTGGATGGCGGATTACATCATCTGCACGATCTGGGGCTCAACCCGCATCTGCTCATCGGGGATATGGACTCGCTTTCTGCGCAAGAAGTGGAAGCCTGCCGGCAAGCTGGCATTGAAATTCTGCACTTCCCGCCAGCCAAAAACAAGACTGATTTGGAATTGGCTTTGGATGAGGTGCTGCGGCGCGGCTATCGAAACATACGCATTGCTTTTGCGCTGGGCGGCCGGCTGGATCAAACCCTGGGCAACCTGGCGCTGCTCTCGAGACCGGACCTGGACTACTGCAGTGTGCGCATCGATGACGGATTGACAGAGGTTGCCCTATTGCGCCACACGATTACGCTTGCCTGCCAGCCAGGGGATACGGTATCCCTGCTGCCATGGGGCGGGGAAGCTGGAGGGGTGGTCACACACGGGCTGGAATATGCACTCGAGGGTGAGACATTGCTCCCTTGGCAGACACGCGGAATTAGCAACCGCTGCACGGGCAAACGCTTCAGCGTGAGCTTGGAACAAGGCGCACTCCTGCTCATTCACACCCGCCAAAATCAAGACAATGGAGGTACAGTATGATTAAAAGAAGCCTCATTTTTGGTGCTCTTGTAGCGCTTTTGCTTGGCGGCTGCATAGGCCAAACGCCGGCCGCTTCTCCTACGCCTGTGCCAGAGGTGCAGGTGCTAACGGTGATGACCCATGATTCTTTTGCGGTCAGCGCTGAGCTCGTGCAGCAGTTTGAAGCTGATAACGGCGTGAAAGTCAATTTCATCAAGGGCGGGGACGCTGGCACCACACTTAACCGGCTCATCCTGACGAGCTTAGGTGGAACGCCAGAAGCTGATGTGTTTTACGGATTGGATAATACCTTTCTTTCACGTGCGCTCGAGCAAGATTTGCTCGAGGCTTACGCGGCACCAGCCTTAGCCGAGATTCCAGCTGAATTTCAGCTGGACCTGAGCAATAGAGCTTTACCCGTCGATTATGGCGATGTGTGCATTAATTACGATAAAGCCTGGTTTCAAGAACACGAGCTGCCTGTACCGCAATCCTTGGAGGACCTGACCAAGCCGGAATATGCCGGCTTGCTGGTTGTCGAGAACCCAGCTACGTCGTCCCCGGGGCTCTCATTTTTGCTCGCTACCATCGCTACCTTTGGTGAGGATGGCTGGCAGAGCTACTGGCAAGCTCTTAAGGATAACGGTGTAGTTGTTGTGTCGGATTGGGAGACGGCTTATTACACCAACTTTTCTGGCTCTTCCGGCCGCGGACCGCAGCCTTTGGTGGTCTCCTATGCTTCCAGCCCGGCTGCAGAGTTGATCTACGCTGAAACACCGCTTACAGAAGCACCGACGGGGAGCATTGTCGCTGATGGCGCCTGCTGGCGCCAAGTGGAGTTCGCCGGCATCCTCAAAGGCACACCCAACCGAAGTTTAGCCGAAAAGTTCATCGACTTTATGCTCAGCCAGCCCTTCCAGGAGGATATGCCCCTGCAAATGTTCGTCTACCCCGTGCTGCCATCGGCTAAGCTGCCGGAAGCTTTTGTGAAGGCGAGCGAAGTGCCGCAAAAGCCGGCTACTCTGGACCCAGAGCTTATCGCCGAGAAGCGCGAAGCTTGGGTGCAAGCTTGGACAGAACTGATGCTGAAGTAAGGGAGAGAATGAAGCTCCCCGGGAACAAACGCGTGTTGCGGGCAGGTTTGTTGTGGTTGCTGCCAGCGGCTTTTCTACTGGTTTTCTTTTACCAGCCGCTGCTCGCGATTTTGCGCTTGGCGTTTTCGCCGGCTTTTGAGGGGGGCTGGCAAGGTGTAAGCACGGCTCAGGTGCTCAAGCCGCTGGGTTTTACCTTCTGGCAAGCCGCGCTTTCCACACTGCTGACGCTTTTGGTGGGTTTGCCGGCTGCCTACCTCTTTTCGCATTTTGACTTTAAGGGACGCGAAGCACTGCGCTTGCTTAGCCTGCTGCCCTTTATCCTCCCCACAGTGGTGGTAGCAGCTTGCTTCAATACGCTTCTGGGTCCACGCGGATGGCTAAACTTGGGGTTGATGGCGCTCCTAAATCTTTCCGAGCCGCCGATTCACATGCTGCAGAGCTTACCAGCGATCTTGCTGGCGCATGTGTTTTACAACACCGCCATCATCATCCGGCTAGTAGGCTCAGCTTGGAGCCGGCTGGACAAAAAGTTAGTATACGCTGCTCAGATGCTGGGCGCCAACCCCTGGCAAGCTTTCCGAGAGGTGACCTTGCCATTGCTTTTGCCAGCGATTACCGGTGCCAGTTTGCTGGTGTTTCTGTTTGATTTCACCAGCTTTGGCGTGGTGCTGATGCTGGGCGGACCGCAATTTGCCACCCTTGAGGTGGAAATCTACACTCAGGCATTGTATATGCTCAACCTGAGGTTAGCAGCCGTGCTTTCGCTCGTGCAGTTAGCCTGTACGTTGCTCGTGGCTTGGTTGCAAAGCCGCGTGAGCCAGCTGCGTTATGGTAAAGCCGCACTGAGCGCTGAGCGTGCTAACCTGCGCCCCCCGCGCGGCGCCGCTGAAAAAACTTTCACCGTAGTGATGACAATCATTTTAGTGCTGCTCATCCTCACGCCGCTGATCAGCCTCATCACGCGCAGCTTTGTGACCCTGGAGGCAGCCCGTGGCGAGCGCGGTCAAGTCCAAACCGGTTTTACCCTGCGCTATTACCAGGAGCTCTTCCAAAACCGCACGGGCTCGCTATTTTACGTGCCGCCTATCATGGCGGTGCGCAACTCGCTGGTTTACGCTGCCCTCACGGTGGTGATTGCTATCGTTTTAGGCTTGCTGGGTACATATGCACTCAACCAGCCTTGGAAAGCTAATAGGATTTTTGAGCCGTTTTTCATGCTGCCCTTAGGCGCCAGTGCTGTGACGCTTGGCTTAGGCTTCTTGGTCACTTTCCGGCAGCCCGCTTGGAGCGTTTTACCTTTCCCGCTGCTCATCCCGATTGCGCATGCGCTGGTGGCACTGCCCATGGTAGTGCGCACGTTGCTGCCAGCATTGCGCAGCATTCCTAGCTCCTTGCGCCAAGCTGCGAGCACGCTCGGAGCGGATGGGCGGCGGGTGTTTTGCGAGGTGGACCTGCCTCTGCTCTTAAGGCCACTGCTAGTGAGCATGGTGTTTGCCTTCACCATCTCGCTAGGTGAGTTCGGCGCTTCCAGCTTTTTGAGCAGCCCACAAACGCCCACGATCCCAGTAGCCATCTACCGCTATATTTCGCAGCCGGGGGCGCTTAATTACGGGCAGGCTCTGGCGATGTCTAGCTTGCTTTTGATGGTGTGTGCTGCGGGCATCTTTTTGATTGAAAAAATCCGCTTACCTGGAGAGGAACTTTACTAATGCTGGAAGTGCGCGATATCCATAAAACTTATGAAGGGCAGACACTCTTGGACGGGGTTTCTTTTGATGTGCGCAGTGGAGAGATCGTCTGCCTGCTGGGCGAATCGGGCAGCGGCAAGAGCACCCTGCTGCGCATCATCGCTGGCTTGGAGCCGAGCGAAGCCGGCCAAATTTGCTGGGATGGGGCAGATATGAGCGCGATCCCGCCACACAAACGTGGTTTTGGGCTGATGTTCCAGGATTATGCGCTATTCCCACATCGCACTGTAGCGGAAAACGTGGCTTTTGGCCTGCGTATGCAGCAGCTGCCTAAACCAGAAGTGGAAGCTAAGACGCTCGAAGCCCTGCGTGCCATCCGCATGGAAAGCTTTGCTGACCGCTCAGTCACAGAGCTCTCAGGCGGGGAGCAGCAACGCGTGGCTTTGGCACGGGCGCTGGCACCGGACCCGCGGCTGCTGATGCTGGATGAACCCTTAGGCGCATTGGATCACAGCCTGCGGCTGCGGCTGATGGAAGAGCTACGCGAAGTGCTGCACGCGAGCCGCAAGCCCGCCATCTACGTCACGCATGACCGTGAGGAAGCCTTTGCCGTGGCAGACCGCCTGCTGATCCTGCATCAGGGGGTCATTGCGCAGGAAGGCACTGCCAAGGAACTTTACGAGCAGCCCGCCAACGCCTGGATCGCAGGGTTCTTGGGATTGGGCAACCTTGTGCCTGGCGTGGTGAGCGCGCTTGACCCGCTTACGGTGCAAACTGCTTTAGGGAATTTGCAAGCTCATGCGAACGGGCAGCGCTTTGAGGTTGGTGAGCGGTGCAGCCTGCTGCTGCGCCCAAAGGATGCATTGATTGGGACGGTAAGCAAGGGCTTGAATACACTGCGCGGTATGGTGCAGGATTGCGTCTTTATGGGGGATTATTACAAATTGGAAGTTGAGGCAGGCGGGCAAAAGTTAAGCTTGTTTAGCGGTGAGCCTTTTCCGTTGGGCTTAGACTTGGGCTTTCACTTCCTGCCAGAAAAAGTGCTCTGCCTGAAAATTGTGTAATATTATCGTTCGATATTGAGGAAATAAAAAAGAGCCTCCTATAAAAGCAGGCTGTGGAAAAATGCAGGATTAAATTTGTTTAATGCCAGCCCCAAAAAGGCATCCCGCCACTAAATCCGCTCCAAGTACCCAGGGCTGGGATTATGCCGATAATGAGGATGACGATTAGGGCGATTGCGATCAAAATCAAGGCGATATTGATCCAGCCGAGAACGATGCCGGCAGTCGCCATGCCTTCACCGCCGATAGTGCCGTTGCTTTTTCGGATTTCATCTTTGGCTACATAACCGGTGACTAATGCAATAATCGCGCCTAAAAAAGGCAAGGCAATGTAGCTGGCAATCCCGCTGATCAGACTCACGACCGACCAAGGGGAAGTAGTTTGCGTTGGGGTTGTTACAGGCTCGGTGCTCATAAGTTTATCCTTTCGTTAAGTTAATGGGTTAGATCAATTATAGCGCAGCTCGCGCACGCTTTCTCCGGCGAATCCAGGAAGCTATGACAAACACAAGAATGATGATGACAATCAGAGTTACGATGGGCAGCACAACTGAAAGCACGGAGATAAAGCCGGCGGTAACATCTTCCGCAAAGCTGACGACCGGATCACCTGTCCCAGCTGTGGCAGCGGTCACAGCCGGCCGCACCAGCACAGATTTGACCGTATGGACGCTGCCTGCCACCAGCAGCCCGCAGATCATCAGGAGCACGGGGTTAACCTTAGTGACCGAGCCGGCGCTGGCAGCAAAGAGGATCGCGCCGGCAGTGGGGCGGATGAAGGTTTGCACCGCATCGTTGACGTGGTCCACAGCGGGGATTTTGTCCGCGACCGCCTCAATTAGGCAGAGTACGGTTAGCAAACCGATGGTCCACCAGCTGGTCAGGGCATCCCACGGTGGAGTGAGATCGATGAGGTTGGTGAATTTTGCCAACAGCGATACCACCAGCAAAGGAATGTAGGCATTCAGACCGGCCGAAGCAGAAAGTCCAAACGCTTCAATGATAGTAGAAAAGACTGCTCCCATAGTGACCGCTTTCTCTATTTTGTCAAATCCATTAGTTTAATAATTGTAAATGATTTTTGGGAATACCGCTATTTCCCCATGATCAACCTTAGAAAGCCCACACTCGAAGGAAGGTAAAAACTGCCACCTGGAGTGAGCCGGCGAGCAAGCCCACAAGCAGCGGCAGACGCACATCGCCCCACGATGTCGCCTGATTTTCGCGCCGCAGAATGATGAGCGCTAAAGTGGTATAGGCTAAGCAGAGCACCGCCAGCACACCAAGAACCGAAAGAATTGCAGCAGGGTAACGCAAAGCTTGCGGGCCGGCGTAAACCACTAAGATGATCACCGCCGCAGCAGCCAGCAGCACGGCGAGCTTTTTGCCATTTGGTAAAGCAGAGGTTTTTACCCAGCTTGCCCAGGCAGTCTGATTAAAAATGGGTGCGAGCACCGCCCCAACAACAAGCCCCGCGCCAGTGCCGAAAATTACATAAGTACCCCAAAGGGGCACAAAGAAGCCAAATATGACATGGCGGTTGGACGTCTTTTACTAAAATCGTTTTGGGCGAATGAGGCCATATTCCAAATGATGATGCTTTCATACAATCTGTTCTTGCTGTTCAAAATTGATTTTCTGGGCATTTCTGAATTTCAGCAGCAAATCAAAACATTTCGTTTGAAGTATGTTTTTCTGGCAGGGAAAATTATTAGAACGGCAAGATATGTGGTGATGAAACTTCCGGCAAAATACCCGTTTAGAGACATGTATGAAAAATGCATGGCTTAATCATTGGTCTCAATAACCCCAATCTGTTTTTCTATTTAACCAATAGTGTGAAAACACATGAGAATACTGAACCCCCTTTGTTAAAAGTAATAGGTTATCCGTTTTTGAGTGAATTTCAGCTAATAATTTGTTAACTTTATCCGTTTATGTGAACAGAAAGAAGAAACAGCCAAAAGTTTCATCCGGGTTGGGTGAAAATGGTGTAAAATCGTTGTTGACGTGGAATTTCGATATTAAAAAATAGGAGACACATGAAAAAATTTTATAGGTTTCAGGTTTTGTTTGCCGCCATGGCTATAATATTGGTTACACTAGCTTGCGGAACTTCCAACACAGGCGAGAAAGTTGGTGAAGTCTCTTCTCCCACTACAGCCCCCGCTAAAGTTGAAGTCTATAAAGTGGGGGACGTTATCAAAGTTGATGATTACACAATTACCCTGGACAGCGCTGAAGTTCAAGGCTCTAAACTAATCGCTAACTTCACTATTGACAATACTTCAGGAGCAAAGGAACAGGTCATAAGTTCCATAATTAGCTTTTCCGCTAAAGACACTGATGGTAACAAGTTAGACTACACCCTCTGTGACGCTTCGCAACTTGACGGAAAAGTCCTGGCCGGGGATAAGCTAAAGGGTAGCCTATGCTGGGACGGGGTGAGAGCCGATTCTACAGTAAAAATCTACTATGAACCTTCCTTATTTGGAAGCGGCGCAATTGTCTGGGAAATCGGCAAATAGGCAGTAAATATAAAAGAGGTTGGCGGGCTTCACCAATCCTATTTCGCAGGTCTGCGAACCTAATAATCAAGGTTTTCAAACTATCGGCCTGGTCGATATAAAACGATCTTCAAACCATAACCGCTAGATTAATAAATCCTTTGGTGAAACACGAGAACTATCTACTTATAAGATTGGTTTCAAGTTTTTAGTCCAACAAGTTGATTAATGACCTCATCAGGCCTCAAAAAGCCTATGAGCGCGAGGAAGAGGTACTGATTCATAGTCTTGCCATTTGTCGAGAGATTGGTGACAAGGATGGTGAAGCGATAGCTCTCAATAACCTGGGGGAATTGGCTGTTGTTTGCGGAGAGTTTAATCAGGCTATTTCCTATTGCCAGCAAGCGTTGAAAATTGCACTCGACCTGGGTGAGGAATGGACCAATATTATTGTTTATGATATCCTGGGCGAATCATATCTTGGCTGTAAATGATTTTTGGGAATACCGCTATTTCCCCATGATCAGCCTTAGAAAGCCCACACTCGGAGGAAGGTAAAAACTGCCACCTGGAGTGAGCCGGCGAGCAAGCCCACAAGCAGCGGCAGACGCACATCGCCCCACGATGTCGCCTGATTTTCGCGCCGCAGAATGATGAGCGCTAAAGTGGTATAGGCTAAGCAGAGCACCGCCAGCACACCAAGAACCGAAAGAATTGCAGCAGGGTAACGCAAAGCTTGCGGGCCGGCGTAAACCACTAAGATGATCACCGCCGCAGCAGCCAGCAGCACGGCGAGCTTTTTGCCATTTGGTAAAGCAGATGCTTTTACCCAGCTTGCCCAGGCAGTCTGATTAAAAATGGGGGCGAGCACCGCTCCAACAACAAGCCCCGCGCCAGTGCCGGTGATTAGGCGGGTCAGGTTGGTAGTCTCATATAGGTGCCAGCCCAAGCCAAGCGAGGCAGCCAAAGAGTTCAGCCCGTCTAAGGCAAAGGCTAAAAAGAGCAGCCCTAAGGGGATCAACATCTTGCGCGGCGGAAGGCTGCCTAGTTTCCCATGCCGGAAATGAAAAGCAAGCGAAAGCAGCGCGCCTAGGTACATGCCGGTGCAGCGCGCACATAAGGGCATTTGCCGTCCGTACACAAAAAAAGAATGGGCGGGGTCTTGATGACATACGGCTGAGCCCACCGCCATGAGTTTGTTCCAAAAGCCAGGCGGGGTGAACACGAGAAAAACTATCGCTAGTGTTGTTGATGCTGCCACCAGCACAAAGGTCCAGGCGCGGTCAGACTTGCGAATGGATTTTGGGCTGCTTAGCTCTGGCTGGGCTGCAGGAAACTGTGAGCGGTCTTGAGCCATTCAATAATCTCGATATGCTGCGGGCAGAGCGATTCGCAAGTGCCGCACTCGATACACTGGTCAGCCTTGTTTTCGGGGTTGAAGAAGTTGCGGTAAGTAGAGCGTGAGTGTTCTGGAGTCCCATACATCATAGCATCGTTATAGAGCGCAAATATATCAGGAATGGCAACGTCATTGGGGCAAGGCATACAGTATTCGCAGTGCGTACAAGGGATTGGGGCTAAACCTTGGCGGACGTTACGCACCTGTTCGATGATTTGCAGGTCTGCTGGCGTGAGCGAGCCCACACCCGATCGTTCGGCGCTGCCTAAGTTTTCCTCTACTTGCTGCAGCGTGCTCATGCCAGAGAGCACGAGTGAGACTTCTGGCTGGTTCCACAGCCATTGCAGCGCCCACTCGGCTGGCGTCCAGTTGCGCGAGGACTGGGCAAAGATTTGCGCAACCGCTGCAGGCGGTGGGTTCTGGGCGAGCTGCCCGCCGCGCAAAGGCTCCATGATTACCACGCCAAGCCCCTTTTGAGCGGCTTCCTGTAAGCCTTTCCTGCCGGCTTGATATTCTACGTCCATGTAGTTGTATTGAATTTGGCAGAAATCCCAAGCATCGTAACCGTTGAGGATTTGCTCGAACACTTCAAGGTCATCATGGAACGAGAAACCGAAGTAGCGGAATTTACCTTCGGCGCGCTTGCGTTCCGCCCAATCGAAAACCTTTAGGCGGGTCAGGTTCTCCCACTTTTCGGAGTTCATGGAGTGCAACAAGTAAAAATCGATATGGTCGGTTTGTAGACGGGTGAGCTGCGCATCCAAATAGCGCTCCATGTCCTCCTGGGAGCGGATCAACCAGGTGGGCAATTTGGTAGCGAGATAAACTTTCTCCCGATAGCCGCCAGCTAACGCTCTACCGACAAATGGCTCTCCTTGTTCGCGGTGATACGACCAAGCGGTGTCCACGTAGTTTAAGCCCGCATCAATGGCATGATGCAACATGGCGGTGGCTAGCTCCTCGTTGATTGCAGCGCTATCCTCACCTAAAATGGGCAGGCGCATCATGCCAAAGCCAAGCGCGGAGACTTTGATGCCGGTATTTCCAAAGGTTCTGTATTGCATAAAAATTATCCTAAAATCCTTTATCTCAGATGCCTAAAATTTTACCGTGAAAAACGAGAGTATCTGCCAATTTGTTACTTTATTAAATAATCCCCAGATTATCTACTGTTATTTCCTTTCTCCCGTGTTATGATGAATACAATTTATTTCCTATTCAACCTTAACAAAAACGGAGGCAGCATGCACGACGTGATATGGGTAGAAGGCTTACATAAAACTTATGGAGCAGTCAAAGCAGTCGACGGGGTGGACTTAATCGTAGAGGAAGGCGAAATCTTCGGAATGGTTGGGCCAAACGGCGCCGGCAAAACTACCACGATCGAGTGCATCGAAGGGCTGCGCACTCCCGACAGCGGAAAGATAACAGTCCTGGGCATGGACCCGCAAAAGCAAAGCAGCGATCTGTACGAGTTAATTGGGATGCAGCTGCAAGGCTCCAGTTTGTACCCGCATATCAAGGTTGGGGAGGCGATTGAGCTTTTTTCTTCCTTTTATAGCCATCCTGCCCCAAAGGACGAGCTGCTGGAGCGCCTGGGGCTATCTGAAAAAGAGAATGTTTATTTCTCTAAACTTTCTGGCGGGCAAAAACAGCGCCTGTTTATTTGCTTAGCGCTGATCAATAAACCGCAGTTGGTTTTCTTTGATGAGCTTACAACCGGATTAGACCCGCAAGCTCGGAGGGCTACCTGGGACCTGGTACGCGGTGTGCGAGAGCAAGGGCACACGGTTTTCCTTACAACCCATTTTATGGATGAGGCAGAAAATTTGTGTGATCGCGTCGCTGTTATGGATCATGGCAAAATCGTAGCGCTCGGGAAGCCCTCAGATCTCATCGAACAATATGCCCACGAAACCCGCATCCGCCTTCCACAAGCATTAAAGGAAGAGGCAGATTGGCTAAGAGGGATTCGTGGAGTTATTGCAGTAGAAGTCGGTGAAGATTTCACCCTGATCAATTTTAATAATGAGAATATTGTGGAATTGTTGCAGCTGCTTGATCAGCATGGCATCTCATTAAAAGGACTGCATATCCAACAATCCAGCTTAGAAGATGTTTTTCTTTCTCTAACTGGTAACGAAATGCGTGATTAGGGGACCAATTTGAGGAGGATGAACTATGCGTGCTTTTTGGAACTTGGCTTTAACTCAAATTAAGATTTACCTGCGGGAACCAGCGGCGGCATTTTTCACATTGGCATGGGCGCCATTGATGCTCGTACTTTTTGGGTCAATCTACGGGAATGATCCAGCATCGTTTGTAGGCGGCTATGGTTTTATTGATGTGACTACCGCTGCTTATATTGCGATGGTTATTGATAATGTTGGTTTGCTCACAATTCCCGTTGATGTGGCGATGAAACGCGAAACGGGTATGCTGCACCGCTTACGCGCCACGCCCTTGCGCTCGTCCACTTTTATTTTGGCAGATGTCCTTACCTACATTATTGTTTTACTGCTTGGTACCTTGATTATGTGTGCCGTCGCTGTTTTTGGTTTTGGGGCGCAATTTTATGGCAATTGGGGGCTGCTTTTTTTGGCATTCTTGCTGACGACTTTCGCAATGTACGCGATGGGCTATTTACTGGCAGCCATCGCGCCATCCGTGCAAGTTGCCAATGTATTTGGTTTCATAGTGGGCTTTATTATGATGTTCCTATCAGGTGCAACGATCCCGATGGAAGTGCTGCCGCCGGCAGTGCAAAACATCTCCCGTTTCATCCCCCTGACATACGGTGTAAGGCTGTTGAAAGCCTCTTGGCTGCAAGGCAGCTGGGAAGGGCAAGGGTTAAGCGTGGGCGTTCTACTCGGGGTTGCGCTTATTTGCTCAGCTTTGGCAGCCCGTTTCTGGCGCTGGGAATAGATCAGGAAAGACTCCCAGTGTTATTTTAAAAGTCACGAATCTCAAACGTCTAGTTTTAGCCTCTAAAAAGCATCAGGCAGGCTGGGCAGCCTGCCTGATGCTTTGGATGAATTGTTTTAAATCAAAAAATTCTCTCATGGGAGGAAAATATTCCTTAGACTATGCTTTTTAAGATTTCTCTTATTGGTTGTATCGAGGTTTATTTTTTACGAGAGTCCTTCAGTGTGTCAATGGGAATCAACAATATTGGGCATCTTTTTCTTGGCTCAAATTTGACTTTTGCACCTTATTCCATTTCGGGCTAAAATAAACTTTATGCAAAAGGAAAATATTCCTGCCCAGAGCGAACCTGCACAGAATCCCCCTGAAACGGCAAGTGGTCCGCGTTGGTCTGGGACTACTAAGCTTGTGGTGAGCTTGGCACTGATCGCTGTGCTGTTGTTGCTGCTGGTAGAATTCAGGTCTTATTTTGGGCTGATCCTTGCCTCATTTGCCGTTACGATTCTTCTTTGGCCAATCGTCAAGTGGTTCAATCAGCGCTTAAAGATTAGCTGGAGGCTCTCCACAGTCATCGTATACGTTGTGGTGGCTGTTGTGCTGATAGGGTTTATCACTTGGGGAGGTCTTGCCCTTTTTGCCCAATTGCAAAACCTGATCACGCTCCTGAGCTCATCGCTAAGTAATTTTATTGAAAACTTATCTCAATGGTCCAACCAGGAAATTATCCTTGGACCACTGAGTTTTACCGTGCCAGAGCTGACAACGAAATACCTTGGTGATCTGCTCATCAGTCGGGTTCAACCAATCTTAGAAGGTGCAGGTAGCCTAATTGCATTAGCAGTTTCCGGCGGCGCCAATTTGATCTTCCGGATGCTGATGATGTATCTGATTGCCTTTTTTGTTACTTCGGAATCTGGCAGCACAAACAGTAAACCCTCGCCGATATTCAAGGACTATGAACGAGATATCCAACAGATGAAGGCAGAATTTTCCAGGATTTGGAGTGCCTTTTGGCGTGGAGAGCTTTTAGTCGTCTTTATTGCGTTTGTGGTGTATGTGATTTTTCTTTCTATTTTGCAAATGCCATTTTCGTTGGGCATTGCTATTATTGTGGCTTTGGGCCGTTTCATTCCCTATTTGGGTGCTTGGATTGGTTGGATTACCATGGGTATTGTTGGTTTGATTATCCGACCGACGCCTTTTGGTTTGCTTCCAGCGGCTTATACCCTAATTATTATTGCTATTGCCTTAGTGATTGACAATATCATCGATAATATCATCAGACCTAAAGTGATGGGGGATACCCTTCGCGTTCATCCCGCAGCAGTACTCATTACCGCCCTGGTGGGTTTGCAGCTTTTTGGGCTGCTGGGGATTATGTTGGCAGCGCCTGTTTTTGCTTCTGCTAAATTGCTCTTTCACTATATTCTTTCCAAGCTCACTGACCAAGATCCTTGGCATGGGATTGATTATCAGCAACCTGGCAAGGAAAATCTGCTTACCAAATGGCTCCGCAAGGTAGGGAGAGACATTTCCAGATGGACTAAGAATGCTTGGCGGTCGATAAAATCAACAATAGACCGATGGTTTTCTATCCTTAAGACGCGTCTTGAGAGGCGGAAATCTGACAAATATATACTGGATGAGTAATAAACTTGTATCACTTCTACAATTAATGAGATAATCCAAATATAAACAATAAGGAGCCAACTATGGATGACGAACGAGAACCTATAACTACAACGATTGCCGAAACCGAGAACTATTTGGCATGGCGCGCGGATGAACCAGATGGCGAATCCACCTATCACTTAGAGCTTAACAACGTCACACTGCATTTCTTCAAAGAAGAATGGCAGGAATTTCTCGACCTGATTGAGACTATCGTAGACGAAGAGCTTTAGGCGTTTATTGAAGGAGGACTGCCCACAGAGCGCAGTCCTCTTTTTTTATCTAGAAAAGCAAGCTCGTTTTTCAGCTGGCATTATGGTTTTGGCTTTTCAAACCGCATCCAATCCAGATTGCGGGCAAGGACAAAGCCAGCGTTTTGAATCCCATGAGTGGCACGCCCAACAGGGTATTCTAACTGCAGATCTCGGGTTGGATTAAGCTTTTCGATGAGGTAATGGAGCAGAATCTCGGCTGAAGCATCCTCGTTGGTGCTTTGGGGTAAGGCTAATAGGATTTGGTCAGCACTTGTGGCGGTTTGCTGCCAGGTGAGCACGCCGGCTAAGTGACCTTTTGGACGTAAGGCGAAATGCTGCAGATTGGAGAGTTCGATCCAGTTGGCGGGATTGAGCCACGCCCAAGGTGAAAAAGCTGAAAAATTCACATTTTGATACCAACGCGTGTCTTCTGGGTAATTGGCATTTAACCAGGCTGACTGCTCTACCCAATCCGAAAGCCGTCGGCGGGAAACGTGGTGGAACGGCGTAACCTTGGCGGTTTTTCTAAATAAGGCATTTATTGCTGGAGAATACCGCCACTGGGCGATGGCATGCTCAAACTTAAATCCATACTTGGAATAAATATGAATTGCCTGTGCATTATCTGAGCGGACTTGCAACCAAATTTCCGCTTCTGGCTTGTTCTGAAGATAGCGCATAACGTAATCCGTGAGGGCGGTTGCAATGCCCAACCCTTGATAAGCCGGCGCAACAGCAACATTGGCAATTAAGGTACGCGGCTTGCTTGATTTATGAAAGTGCATCAAGGTGATGTTGCCGACGATTTCATCATTCTCGACCCAAACAAAGCCTTCGGTAGAACTGCGTAATGCGCGAATGGTTGCTGGAGTTCGTTGGTGAGCAACCCGGCGCATCTGGCGGATAACAACCTGCCCTTCAGGGTCATGCTTAAGATCGAAAGCTACTTCGATTAAATCGGCGACAGCTAGAAGATCCGCAGGAGATTCGACTCGGCGGATATGTTCAGATTGATTCGGTGAGGTGGGAGACGGCATAGAATGGATTGAATGAGATACAGAAAATAGCCCCCAATTTTCTGGGGGCTATAACGGTTGATGCTTTTAAGCTTCTTCCGAATTGGAAGATCCTTCGCGGCGTTGACGGTAGACGATGCGACCGCGGTTCATGTCATAGGGGGACATTTCCACTCTGACTTGATCTCCCAACAAGATGCGGATATAGTATCGGCGCATCCTACCAGAGAGATAGGCAATAATTTCGTGGCCGTTATCCAGGCGCACACGGAACTGGGTTCCAGGTAGAGCTTCTATAATTGTCCCGTCGACGAGGATCTTCTCTTCCTCTTTCGCCATAAAACCTCTTTCTAACTGTAGGCTAACTTGGGTACGACTTATTACGATAAGAGCGGCGCACCGCCTTTTTCTTATCCATGCGTTTTTGTTCGCCTTTGGAGATGAACCAGCGTTTTCGCCGTACGGTGCTGAGCACACCACTCTTTACCACTTTCTTGCGAAAGCGCTTCACCAAGGAATCCTGAGATTCATTGGGTCTCAATGTTACACTTGCCATTAGCATTCACCTCCAGTCCGGCTATAAAATATAATTGACCCATAACATTTTGCACAATCGGCTATTATACTATAGTTTGCTTTTTGAAAAATTAAAGATGATAAAATTGTCAATTAGCGGGAGAAAATCTTGCAAAAATCTCTCGA
>ENA-UOWE01003694-UOWE01003694.1-activated-sludge-metagenome-genome-assembly--contig:-NODE-3694-length-15423-cov-6.281624_pt1 | contig 15423 bp, 9 predicted proteins | sample MGYA00249841_ERZ761562 | MGnify/ENA primary metagenome ERZ761562 (study PRJEB28883, sample SAMN05720200) | activated sludge metagenome | isolation source: Anaerobic digester | place: Japan... | reverse complement strand
ATCCTCGCCCACCCATTGGTGTCCGTAGGGCAAAAACGCCATCGTCATCCCCTCCTTATCTTTTCAATTCGCTTCCCGCCCCCCAGACCTTTCGTTCCGGGAAACACCCTGCGGGAACCCCTCTTTCCGAAGATTCTCCCCTTCGGAAGGAGTCGGGAGGACTGCTCTTCCCTCCCATGATGCGTCACCCCAGAACTCTTTTTCCCCCTAAAGGAAACATGTAGCGCGAAACGGCGCCTTCTGTCAAGGATTTTTTGCCACACCCTCATCGCCGAGAGGCCGAAGCCCCTCTCCGCAGCGTTTTTCTTCCAATACACGGCACGCCCCCGAGCCCGTCGCCCTATTCGCCACGGACCAAGAGCGTTCCCTGGAGCGCCCCCGTTTTTTTGCTCGGGGAGGGGTTTTCTCCATCGCCCGAAGAACTATCGTTCAGCGGGAATCTAGGCAAAATGCGGTTTTCTGCGGCAAAAAGCATTGACTCAGAATAACGATGGGGCGTATGCTCTCCGGAGAGGAACCGTCCGTTCGACGCGCGCCTTGCGAGAGCGAACGGCTCTTGTGGTGTGCACCCCTCGTGAGGAGCGACGGTTATGACCATCATTGAAGATCGCTGGTTGTCTGTCGAAGAAATATGCCGATATCTGGGCGTGAGCAACGATACCGTCCATCGATGGATCGACACTAACGGCATGCCGGCTCACCGCATGGGCCGTCTTTGGAAGTTCAAAAAAGACGAGGTGGACGGCGGGGCACGCCAGGGGAAGGCGGGGGAGCGATGATGACGCTGACCCCGGCCCAAAGGGAGAACGCCCAAAGGTTCGGATTCCGCTTCGGCCCCGGAGGAGGACATACCTCGCGCACCATCATGCTCGACGAGCTTGAAAGCCTCTTTTCCTCTTTTGAGCATGGCACAGCCCGCAGGCCGGAGTACCGCAAAGCCATCGTCGAGGAGAATTGCCTGGTTAAGAGATCGGTGGAAAACAGACGTTTGACTTACAAGCATCTTGTCGATCTTTTCTCGCTCAACACCGACGAGGCCCTTTTCCGCGCGCTCCTCTTCTTCTGGGAGCGCGACCCCCGGTCCCATGCGCTGTTGGCCCTGCTTTGCGCCCTTGCCCGTGATCCGCTCCTGCGACAGGCAACCCCCTTCATCCTTTCCTTCACTGAAGGTACCGTTATTTCACGGGAGATGGTGGAGGACCACATGAAGGCCCAGAACCCCCATCGGTTTAGCAGCGCCACCATCAAGTCCATGGCGCAGAACATCAACGCCTCCCTCACCAAAACCGGCCACCTGATGGGGCGGTCGCGGAAAAATCGATCCCGGGCCACCGCCACGACGGCCACCGTGGCGTATGCCCTTTTTCTCGGGTACCTGCTTGGGTACCGGGGCAAGGATCTTTTCCAGAGTGAATTTGCCAACGTTCTTGAAGGCTCCTACGAGCAACTACTCCTGTTGGCCGAAGATGCGGCGCGACGGGGGTGGATCGTGTGTCAACGTGTGGAGGAGATGCTCCATATCAAGTTTCCCGCACTCCTGACGGCGGAGGAAGGGGAGTTGCTTCGTGGGTAGAATCAAAAAATTAATCGAAGCCTACGCCACATACATGAAAATCCCCTGGAGGCAAGATGTGGCCCCTTCCCAGCGGATCATCTTCTGCATTTATGATGCCGAGGAGGAGTTACGCCTGAGAAGGCATCTCGGAGAGTTTGACCTGGCCACCCGCGCGGCGAAGCATGTCTGGCATCCCTTCGATCTCACCGATACCTTCGCCCAGTGGATGGGGAGGTCGCGCTATGTCGAGAAATACTACCAAAATCCGCAGTTTCTTGACAATATATTAAATTATTACGAAGAAGCTTTAGTGCAAAAATTCATCGACGAGGTCCAACAGATCCCCGACATGGCCAACGCCGTGGTTTCCCTCATGGGGGTCGGATCCCTTTTCGGCCTGCTCAAGGTGAAAGACGTGGTGGAGAAATGCGTGCCCCACGTGCCGGGGCGCCTGGTGGTCTTTTTCCCCGGCAGCTTCGAGGCGAAAAGCAACAACTACCGCCTCTTCGACAGTTACGACGGATGGAACTACCTGGCCGTGCCCATCACCGCAGAAAAAACTTTCTAGAAATCGGGGAGTGAAAAATGAGAAATCTTGACGTTTACCTCAAAAACCCCCTGACCCAGAAACTGGTCAACGAAGGCGTCGCCAACGTCAACGACGACCGAACCGCCTTGGCCATGCAGGTGCTTCGGTACGAACTGGAGACCTTTGTGTGCGACGGGCAGTACGAAAAAGGCCTGGCCCACGTCCTTGAAACCTATCTGAAAAACATCGACGAAGCCCAGCAACCCGCCGTATGGATCAGCGGTTTTTTCGGCTCCGGCAAATCGCATTTTGTCAAGATGCTGCGGGCCCTCTGGGAGGATACGCGCTTTGAAGACGGCGCCACCGCCCGAGGCATTGTTCGGCTGCCTCAATCCATCGGCGACCTTCTCAAGGAACTGTCCACCCAGGGAAAGCGGCACGGGGGGCTCTTTGCCCTTTCCGGCACCCTGGGTTCCCGGGCGTCGGACAAATCCGTCCGGCTCGCCCTGCTCGAAATTGTGCTGAAAGCCGCCGGGCTGCCCGGCAACTACCCCCGCGCCCACTTCGTGCTCTGGTTGCGCCAAAATGGCATAGAGGAAAAAGTGAAATCGTACGTGGAAGACCTCGGGGGCGTCCCCTGGCACGAAGAACTCGCCCATTTCTATGTGGGAGACAGGCTGCACGAGGCCCTGGCCCGTGCGAAACCCGAACTCTTTCCCACCCCCGCATCCTGCGTGCAGACGCTGACCAGCCTCTTCCCACCGGTACAGGACATCTCCAGCGAGGAGATGCGGGACACCCTGCGGCGGGCCCTCTCCCGCGACGGAAAATTTCCCCTCACCGTCATCATCCTCGACGAAGTGCAGCAATACATCGGATACGGTACCCAACAATCCCAAGAACGCTCCCTCGGCGTGCAGGAGACCGTAGAGGCCTGCTGCAAGGAAATCGGCGGCAAGCTCCTCTTCATCGGCACCGGGCAGACCGCCGTAACGGCGGAAAATCTCAAGCGGCTCGAAGGGCGCTTCACCGTCCGCATTGAGCTCTCCGACGCCGACGTGGACAGCGTGGTGCGCCAGGTTGTGCTGGCCAAGAAACCCGAGGCCAAAGCCCCCCTCGAAGAAATTGCCCAGGACCATCTGGGGGAAATCTCCCGTCATCTCCAGGGCTCCACCATCGGACACAAGGAGGCCGATGTCCCCTATTTCCCGCAGGATTACCCGATTTTGCCCGTCCGGCGGCGCTTTTGGGAGACCGCCCTGCGCGTCCTTGACCCCACGGGCACCAACAGTCAGCTGCGGAACCAACTGAGCATGGTGCACAAGGCCATCCAGAGCAACGCCGAAGCCCCCGTGGGCACCACCGTCCCTGCGGACTACCTATATTTTGATGCGGCGGAAAAGCTGCTCCAGTCCTTCATCCTTCCTCGCACAATCTACGAAAAAACCATGAAATGGCAGCGCGGCGGCGAAGAGGAACGCCTCATGGCCCGGATCTGTGGCCTCGTTTTTCTTGTTAACAAAGTGTCGGCGCTAAACAAAGAAATTGGGGTGCGAGCCACCGTGGACACCCTTGCCGATCTGCTCCTTGAAGACCTCACCCAGGGATCGGCCTCCCTGCGGGCCCGCCTCCCCGAAATACTGGAGAAATGCGAGAAGGCGGGCCACCTGATGAAGGTCAAGGACGAATACCACAACCAGACCGAAGAAAGCACCGCCTGGAACAACGAGTTTCTCCACCATCAGGGGCGCTTCCACAGCGAAACCGCCCTGATCGACGGCGAGCGGTACGCCCGGATAAAGGCGAAAACTGCGGAGATCGTTCGCAGGCTCTCCGTGATGCACGGAGCTTCCAGAGTTGCCCGGGAAGTTCGCCCGCACTTCGATGCCGGGTCCCCCAAAGATGTCGGAGCACACCTCTACATCTGCGTTCGAGAGGGCTACGACGTCGACCGCGTGCGGCGCGAAGCCTTCGATGCGGGAAAGGATTCCCCCCTCATTTTCCTCTTCCTCCCCCAACAGGACGCCGACGAGCTGCGGAACAACCTCATCGACCTGAAGGCGGCACAGGCCACCATGGACACCAAAGGCGTGCCTGGCTCCACCGAGGGCAAGGAAGCCCGCGACGCCATGGAAACCAAGCGCTTCAACGCCGAGCGCCGCGTTGAAGAGTTGCTCGATGCCTGCTTTGCCAAGGCTCGCGTCTTTCAGGCTGGCGGCAACGAAGTCCTGGGCGACGCCCCGTCGAAGATGCTCGAAGAGGCGGCGCAGAACGCCCTGGTACGGCTCTACCCCAGCTTTTGCGAGGCCGACCACCTCAAATGGCACAAGGTGTTTGAAAGAGCCCGGGAAGGTGCCCTGGACGCCCTAAGGGCCGTGGAGTATGACGGCAAATCCGAAAGCCACTCCGTCTGTCGCGCCCTGCTGAACGCCATGGTGGGCGGCAAAAAGGGTGCGGAAATCCGAAGCGCCTTCGAGGCCCCGCCATACGGGTGGCCCCGGGACGCCATCGACGGGGGGCTGGCCGTTCTGCTGGTCTGCGGGCTGATCCGGGGGCAGAACGAGCAGGGCAAGGCCGTGGAAGGGCACGCCCTTGACCGCAGCGCCATGGGAAAAACCCTCTTCCGCGTGGAGTCCGCCACCGTGTCCGCGCTGCAGCGTACCCAGATCCGCAGCTTGTTGCAGCAAGCCGACATCTCGGTGCGCGAAGACGAATTGCATCAGGGCGTGGAGCAATATCTGGAAAAAATGCAAAATCTTGCCGCCGCCGCTGGCGGAGAACGCCCCAAGCCCGCACTTCCTCCCACCACCCTGCTGGACGAAATCCGCCAAAGCGCAGGAAACGAGCAGTTGCTGGCCCTGTACAACGGACGCGATGAGCTGGAAAAGAACCGGCGGGAGTGGCAAGAGACGAAAAAGCGCATCGAAGCGCGATGGCCCGCATGGAAAACCTTGCTGCGCCTTGCGGCGCACGGGGACGGCCTCCCCGACGCCGAGGTGTTTTTGGCGCGCATCCGCACGCTGGAAGAACAGCGCCTCCTCCTGGACGATCCCGACCCCGTGGCGCCCCTGGAGGCCAGCTTGTCGGATCTGCTGCGCGGGCAGCTCAACACCCTCGCCCAGGACTATCAAGAGGCCCACAGGGCCGGAGTAAAACAGCTCGAGCAGGACCGCAGCTGGCAGCAACTGGAGCGGGAGCAACGCCACGAAATCCTGAAGAAACACCTGCTGACCAAAAGCGACGAACCCCCCATCCAGGTGGAAACCACCGCCCACATCCTCGCCACCCTCGACACCACATCGCAGGGGAACATGCGCGACCGCATCGCGGCGCTTCCCGGCCGCTTCCATCAGGCCCTGCGCGACGCGGCCCACCTGCTGGAGCCCAAAACGCAGATTGTGCCCATGAGGGGCGGCCCCTTCCAGAACGAAGCGGAGATCGACGCCTGGCTTCAGGACGTGAGAAAACAGTTGCGGGAAGCCCTGAGCCGGGGCCCCGTTCTGATACAGTAAGGCGAGGTAGAAGACATGGAATCACTGGATCGAGCCCTCCGAAGCCAACTGGAAAACGCCGTCAGAAAGGCCCGCGACCTGTCGGAAAGCGCCGTCCGTGCCGCCCTGAACCTGCTGGGGGTGGCCGAGACCCGGCCCCCCTCCCACCTGAGAGAGAGCGACAAAGCCCTGCGCCTGCGTCTGCGCGCCCACGGACGCCAGTTGGGCGACGGTCTCAACGGCGGCAAGGAGCAGAGCATGGAGCACCTGGTGGAGGAAGGGGCCTACGAACACTGGCACCGCATGCTCTTCGCCCGTTTTCTGGCGGAGAATAACCTCCTCATGTACACCCCCCGGGGGGAAGAGCGCCCCGTGGACATCTCTCTGGCCACCTGTCAGGCCCTGATCGACGAAAAAGAAGAAGCGGCGAGCAGCAAATGGGAGCTGGCCTCCCGCCTGGCGGCCCGCATGTTGCCGCAAATCTTCCGGCCCGACTCCCCGATCTTTGCCCTGTCCCTGCTGCCCGAGCATCAACGGGCCCTCGAAGAGCTCGCCGAAGGCCTTCCCCCCCAAATTTTCGTGGCTTCCGACGCGCTGGGGTGGGTCTATCAGTTCTGGCAGTCCAAAAAGAAAGACGAGGTCAACGAGGCGGGGATAAAGATCGGCGCCCGGGAGCTTCCCGCCGTCACCCAGCTCTTCACCGAGCCCTATATGGTGAGCTTTCTCCTCGACAATTCCCTGGGGGCCTGGTGGGCCGCCCGGCGCCTGAGCGACGACGACCGACGCCATGCCGCCGACGAAGAAGAGCTGCGCCGCAAGGCCGCCCTTCCCGGCGTGCCCCTCTCCTTTCTGCGCTTTGTGCCCTCCGACGAGGGGGTTTGGGGGCCCGCAGCGGGGACCTTCGGCGACTGGCCCGAAGATCTTGCCGAGCTGAAAACGCTGGATCCCTGCTGCGGCTCGGGACACTTTCTGGTGGCCGCCCTGCTGATGCTGACCCCTCTGCGCATGCACCGGGAGAACCTCTCCCCCCGCGAGGCCGTGGATGCGGTGCTGCGCGACAACCTGCACGGCCTCGAACTCGACCGCCGCTGCGTGGAACTGGCGGCCTTCGCCCTGGCCCTCGCCGCGTGGAAATACCCGGGCGCGGGGGGGTACCGCCCCCTGCCCGAGCTCCATCTGGCCTGTTCCGGAGCGGCCCCCGGGATTTCAAAGAAAGAATGGACCGCTCAGGCCACCCGCCTGGCCCAGGAGCTGATCCGGCCCCGCGAGGGGGAGCTCGTCGAGGGCGAAGCCCAAAACTCCCTCCTCCGGAAGGATCGGCTCCAGAACGGCATGGATAATCTGTACGACTACTTTCAAAACGCCCCCGAGCTGGGGAGCCTCCTGGCGCCGGACGCGACCGGGGATCTTTTCGGCGCCGGTTTCGGCGAGGTGGCCGAGCTCGTGACCGAAGCCCTGCGGCGCACCCGCGACGAGGAACCCCACGAGGCGGGGGTGGTGGCCCATGGTCTGGCCAAGGCCCTGCAGCTGTTACTGGGGCGCTACCACTGGGTGACCACCAATGTGCCCTACCTTGCCCGGGGCAAGCAGGGCGACGCACTGCGCACATACTGTGAACGCCGCTACCCCGAGGCCAAAAACGATCTGGCCACGGTCTTTCTCGACCGCTGTCTCGAATTTTGCGTCGCCGGGGGTACGGCGGCCATCGTGCTGCCGCAGAACTGGCTTTTTTTGACCACCTACCGGAAGTTTCGCGAAAAGCTCTTGCGGCACCACACCTGGCGCCTCATCGCCCGCATGGGCCCCGGCGCTTTTGAAACCATCTCCGGGGAAGTGGTAAAAGCCATCCTTATCGTACTGAGCCGGGGAAAACCCCGCACGTCGCCGGAGGGGAAAAGCCACCGGTTGTACGGCGTGGATGTTTCCGAGCCCCGCACCGCCGCCGAGAAGGCGGCACAGTTGCCCGTGGCGGCCATCAAAGGAGTGGAGCAGGAGAAGCAGCTGGAGAATCCGGATGCGAGGGTGGCCCTTGAGAAAAATTCTGGGGGACCATTACTCGAAATGTTGGCTTACAGCCATGAAGGACTAACCACTGGAGATATTGACAGATTCGTCAGAAAGCGTTGGGAGATTCAAGAATCCATCGTTTGGATAAATTATATCCAAAATACAACTGACTGCATTCATTATAACGGGAGAACAGACATTATTCATTGGGGTGATAAAGGAGAAATGGTTGCCAATTTTCCCGGGTCATTTATTAAGGGAGAAAACGCTTGGAGCCATATCGGTTTACGCGTTACACAAATGCGTCATTTGCCAATCACAATCTATACAGGTGAGGTGTTTGGGAAAAATGCCGCCACAGTCATCCCCCACAACCCCGCACACCTCCCCGCCATCTGGTGCTTCTGCTCGTCGCCGGAATACAACGAAGCCGTGCGGCGAATTGACCAAAAATTGAACGTTACCAACGCCACCCTGGTCAAAGTCCCCTTCGACCTCGACCGCTGGACCCGCGAAGCCGAAGAGCGCTACCCCCACGGCCTGCCCAAACCCTACAGCGACGACCCCACCCAGTGGATCTTCCACGGGCACCCCTGCGGATCGGTGGTCTGGGACGAGGAGCAAAAGTGGACCGCCTCCGGCCCGCTGCGCACCGACGACACCGTGCTGCAGGTGGCCGTGGCCCGGCTTCTCGGGTACCGCTGGCCCGCCGAACTCGACGAAGGCATGGAGCTCGCCGAGGAGCAGCGCGCCTGGGTGCGGCGCTGCGAACCCCTGCGGCCTCTGGCCGACGAGGACGGCCTCGTCTGCATTCCCTCGGTGCGCGGCGAGCTCCCCGCCGCCGACCGTCTGCTGGCGCTCTTGGCCAGGGCCTACGGCGACCAGTGGCACGGCGAAGTGCTGGCGCGCCTGCTGCGCGCGGTGGGGCACGGCGGCGGCACCCTGGAGAGCTGGCTCCGCGAGGAGTTTTTCTCCCAGCATTGCCGATTCTTTCAGCAACGCCCCTTTATCTGGCACATTTGGGACGGGCTCCCCGACGGCTTCGCCGCGCTGGTGAACTACCACAAGCTCGATCATCGCCGCCTGGAGCGGCTCACCTACGCCTATCTGGGGGACTGGATCACCCGCCGGGCCGAAGAGCTAAATCAGAAGGTGCCGGGGGCCCAGACGCGGCTCGATGCCGCCGAAGCGCTCAAGAAGAAGCTGAAGCTGATCCTCGAAGGAGAAGCCCCCTACGATATCTTTGTGCGGTGGAAGCCCCTGGCGGCGCAGCCGCTGGGGTGGGAGCCCGACCTGAACGACGGGGTGCGGCTCAACATCCGTCCCTTTCTCTCCGTCCCCGACGTGAAGAAAAAGGGGGCGGGGGTGCTGCGCGATCGACCCCACATCAAGTGGGATAAGGACCGGGGGCGCGATGTTCCCTCGGCTCCCTGGTACTCTCTGGGGCCCCGCTACGGGGGGAACGAGGGGGACCGCATCAACGACCACCATCTGGCGCTCGCCGAAAAGCGCGCCGCGCGCGAAGGGACCTAGGCCGTGACCCCCCATCCGCTTTCCCGCATGGTGCTGCGCGGCTTCAAATCCCTTCGCCAGTGCGATCTCCCCCTCGGCGCGATGAATGTCATCATCGGCCCCAATGGGGCGGGGAAATCGAACTTCCTGGGCTTTTTCCGGCTGATGCAGGAGATGCTCGACGGCCGCCTGCAAACCTCCGTGAGTCGGCAGGGGGGGCCCGACGCCCTGCTCTCCTTTGGGCGCAAGAAGACCGAACATCTGGAGGCCGAACTCTCCTTTGGACACTGCGGATACAGGCTTTCTCTGGAGCCCACCCGAGACAACCGCATGATGTTTGCCCACGAGGCCCTCTGGGAGAACACCTCCGGCGAACGGGACCTGGGACAGGGGCACTTCGAAACGAAGGTCGAGGAGCTGCAGGACGAAAGAGAGATCTTCCGGGACACGGTGGCCGCCATGAAGAGCTGGCGTCTCTACCACTTTCACGACACCAGCGACGGCGCGTTGGTCAAACAGCAGCACGGCATCAACGACAACGCCCGGCTGCGTCCCGATGCCCGCAATCTGGCGGCCTTTCTCTATCTGCTCCAGAGGCAACACCCGGCGCACTTCCAGCGCATTGAGAAGACCGTGCGGCTGGTGGCGCCCTTCTTTGGAGGCTTTTCCCTGCGGCCCCTTCCGGAGAATGGAGAGCAGATCGAGCTGGAGTGGACGGAAGCGGGAGAGGATGTGCCCTTCAAGGCGCATCATCTTTCCGACGGCACGTTGCGGTTCATCTGTCTGGCCACGGTGCTGCTGCAACCCGAGGCGCTGAAACCCGAGACCATCCTCATCGACGAGCCCGAGCTGGGGCTACACCCCTTTGCCGTGCGTCTCCTGGGGGGAATGATGCGCTCGGCGTCGAAGGAGCGGCAGGTGATCGTTTCCACCCAATCCGCCGACCTGCTCAACGAGTTCGGCGCCGACGAGGTCATCGTGGCCGACCGCACTGCGGGGGGATCCCAGCTACACCGTCTGGATGGGGGGGCGCTCGCCGCCTGGCTTGCGGAGTACTCGCTGGGAGAGTTGTGGCAGAAGAACCTGCTTGGCGGGAGGCCCGGGCGATGATCCGGGTGCATGTCTTCTGCGAGGGGCAGACCGAGGACGTCTTTGTCCGTGAGCTCCTGGCACCGCACTTTCGGCGCCGGGGGATCTGGTTGAACTCCATCATCGTGCTCACGGGGCCCCAAGGCCGGGGCGGCGTTTCGTCGTATGCCAAACTCAAGCGCCAGATTGTTCGGAAGTGTCGGGAAGATGGGGGGGCCCACGTGACGACGTTCCTCGATTTTTACGGATTGCCGGGGGACTTTCCCGCCCTCGCGGCGCCGGGGTCGTCCTATCAAAGGGCTCTGCAGGCCGAGGCGGCGTGGCAGCGCGATATTGGGGAGCGGAATTTCCTCGCCCATCTGGTGGTGCACGAGTTCGAGGCCCTGCTTTTCAGCTGTCCCGAGGCCTTCGGCGCATGGTTCGACGACCCAAAAGTGGTGAAGGAGCTGGCGGCGGTGCGGCACACGTACCCGAGCCCCGAACATATTGACGACGGACGTGCCACCGCTCCGTCGAAACGGATTCTTTCTCTCTGCGCGGGGTACGACAAGGTGCTCCACGGTTCGTTGATCGCGCTGGATATGGGCCTTGACGTCATCCGGCGGGAGTGTCCCCTGTTCGATGGGTGGATCAGGCGTCTTGAGGCGCTGGCTCCGGGAGGCGAAATATGAATGTTCTTTCTGCATTGGTGAGGGCGTTGCGGAGCGCCGCAGACGTTCAGACCGACGATGTCCCCTGTCCTCCCGTCTGTGTGCTCTGGCCCGACAAGGAGCGGCTATGGGAGGCGGTGGTGCCCCGGATACAGGGAGAGATGCCCGAGCTCTTCCTTCTGGGAGGATACGCCCCCGAGAAACGCACGGGCCCGGCCCTCTGGTTGCGCTGTGCCCTGGCGGGACAGGTGGCGGGGGTGGCGTGGCCCGAAAACCTGACGCCCGTGATCTACATGCCCGGTTTCGGGCGGCAGGATCTGCGGGCCTCCGAAAGTTGCCCTCCCGAGATAAGGCTACTTATCGAGTACCGGTACCGGGGAAAGCTCTGGGTGCAACCCCACGCCCGGGACTGGACGCCGATGGCCTTTTTGAAGAACGCTTCCTGCGGTTTGGGGCTCGATGTGCCCCAGGATGGAGAGACCGAAAGCGCTCTCCAGCTTGCCATGGGACGTTTTCTCGACGAGGATCCCTCGACCTTGCGTGGTCGACGGCTCGATAAAGAATATTTTAATCTTCTGCTGATGGGGGGCGACCCCGCCCGGGACATCCTGCTGTGGCTTGATCAGGATGAGGGCTTTCGTGCCAACCGGAGCGAGGGAGAATGGGGCGCCTTTGCTTCGATCTGCCTGTCGCATGTGGCTTTTGATCCGCGAAAGGGGGGGGTGCTGAAGGCCTGCGAGTTGTTTGCCGGGCGTCAGGGGAACTGGCGTGCCATTTGGGACCGATTTTGCGAGGCTCCCCATCGCTATCCCTCGCTTCCGGGACGGTTGCGCCGGTGCACCATGCCGCCACCCCAACTCCCCTTTGACGACGCCCCCGATCCGATCTCCTCCCACGGCGGATGGCCCCAGTGGAACGAGGGAGAGGAGCGGGATCTCGGGCGGGACCTTCGGGCCCTCGCCGACCGCCCCCAGGCCGAAATACGAGATCACTTGTCCCGGCTGGAAAAGAAACACGGGGGCCGCCGGGATCTCGTCTGGGCCGCCCTGGGAGAGGCCCCTCTGGCGCGCGCCCTCGAACCGCTGCTCCGCCTTGCGGAACGGACGAAGGATCGTCTTGCGGCGGGCACCTGCGAGGATGTGCGCCAGGGGTACATCCGCAGCGGATGGGAGGCGGACTATGCGGTGCTCCAAGCCCTGGCGCTGGTAAATGACGATCCTTCGACCCTGGGAGTGGTCGGGGCCGTAATCCGCGCCCTGTATCTGCCCTGGCTCGAAGACGCCGCCCGTCATCTGCAGGCGGTGATGCGCCGCACGGGATATCCCGCTCAGGAAGAGGTTTTTTCTCCGCCAACTCCCCAGAAAGGGGAATGTGTTCTCTTCGTCGATGGTTTGCGGTACGACGTGGCCCGGGCACTGGCCTCCCTCCTGCAGGACCACTCGTTTGATGTCGTCGAGACCACGCGGTGGGCGCCCCTGCCCAGCGTAACGGCCACGGGAAAGCCCGCGGCTTCTCCGGTGGCCTCCCTGCTGCGCGGAGAACGCGACGAAAAGGAATTTGCGCCCGTGGTGGCCGCCACCGGGCGGGCCCCGAGCGCCGTGTGGGAAAAACTCTTGCATGAGGCCGGATGGGCCCTGCTTGCCCCCCAGGAATCGGGGCAGGGAGAGGGAAGGGCCTGGAGCGAATATGGCCCTATCGATCGGGAGGGACACCAGCTCGGATGGAAGCTGGCAAAACGCCTGGACGAGGGGCTGCGCGACATTCAACGCCGGATTATCCGGCTTTTCGACGCGGGATGGAAGAGCGTTCGGGTGGTGACCGACCATGGATGGTTGCTCCTTCCCGGCGGGCTTCCGAAAGTGACTTTGGCGAGCCATCTGCTGGAAAGTCGGTGGGGGCGCTGCGCGGTGATCAAGGAGGGGACCGTGGTCCATGGCCCGGTTTTTCCCTGGTTCTGGAACCCCGAGGTATCGCTGGCGCTTGCCGACGGAGTGGGGTGTTTTCGTCAGGGCAAGGAGTACGACCATGGGGGCCTCAGTCTGCAAGAGTGTCTTTTGCCGTCGCTCACCGTGACGCGGCCCCGGGAGGGGCGGGCCCGGACCGGAGCCTTTGCGTTCGATGAGGTGCGGTGGAAGGGCATGCGGTGTCGGGTGCGCCTTTCCTCGGGCGAGGGGGCGGGGCTGAGGCTCGACCTGCGCCTTTTTCCGGGAGATGGGGCGAGCAGTTGCGTCCGGAACATCAACGAGATCGACGAGGACGGCAAGGCGTCGGTGGTGGTCGACGGCGAGGATCTGGAAGGCCAGGAGGCCACGCTGGTGTTGCTGGACGCGACGGGGACTCCGGTGGGGCAGTACAAAACGGTCATTGGCGGGGGTGAGGGGTGATGGAGCTCGATCATATTGACAAGAAGGCGGCGGAGACGCTGGAGGGCTACCTGGTACGAAAGGACCTGGTGCGCACCTTCAGTAGGCAGTTTCCCGTGCCCACGTATGTGGTCGAATTCCTGCTTGGTCGCTACTGTGCCAGCACCGATGCCGAGGAAATCGAGGAAGGGCTCGAGATCGTCCAGCGGCAGTTGCATGACCGGGCCGTGAGGGCGGGAGAAGAGGAACTTTTCAAGTCTCGAGCGAGGGAAAAGGGGCAGGTCAAGATCATCGATCTCGTCACGGCGCGGCTTGATGCGAGAACCGATTCCTACGTGGCGACCCTGCCCAGCCTCCGGCTGACCGATGCGCGCATCAGCGCCGATCTGGTGAACGCCCACGAACGGATGTTGACCGGCGGGTTTTACGCCGAGGTGACGCTACATTACGATGCGGCCATCGCTCAGGAGAGCAAGGGACGTCCCTTCGGTATCGAAGCGCTTCGGGCCATTCAGCTTTCCCAGCGCGATGTGCTGGAAACTCTGGGGGAGGCGCGCCGCCACTTTACTTCCGAAGAGTGGAAAGATTTCCTGATTCGGTCCATCGGCATCGAGCCTGTGGAACTCTCGGAGCGCCAGAAGAATGCCTTTTTGCTGCGCATGGTACCCTTTGTGGAGCGGAACTATAACCTGGTGGAACTGGGTCCCCGAGGAACGGGAAAAAGCCATCTCTTCCAGCAAATTTCTCCCTATGCCCACCTCATTTCCGGGGGCAAGGCCACGGTGGCCCGCATGTTCGTCAACAACGCGAGCGGCCAGCGCGGGCTGGTCTGCCAGTACGATGTGGTCTGCTTCGATGAGATTTCCGGCATCTCCTTCGATCAGAAAGACGGCGTAAACATCATGAAGGGATACATGGAGTCGGGGGAATTCAGCCGGGGGAAGGAAAGCATCCGGGCGGACGGCAGCATCGTGCTCGTGGGGAATTTCGAGGTGGATGTCGAGCACCAGCAGCGCATCGGCCATCTGTTCGGCCCCCTCCCCCCGGAAATGAAGGATGACACGGCCTTTATGGATCGCATTCACGCCTTCCTTCCGGGGTGGGATGTCCCGAAAATCGACAAGGGGAACCAGACAAACCATTTTGGCCTTGTCAGCGATTTTCTCTCGGAGTGCTGGAGTCAGTTACGCACCCAAAGCCGGGTCCATCATCTGCCCCACCGGGTGCTCTTCGGTGGGGCGCTTTCGGGGCGCGACACAAACGCGGTGAACAAGACCGTGAGCGGCCTGCTGAAGTTGCTGTATCCCGCAGGAAGCGCTGCGGTGGATGAAAGCGATCTGGAGTGGGCGGTGCGCGTGGCCCTGGAAGCTCGCCGTCGGGTTAAGGAGCAGCAAAAGCGCATCGGGGCGGCGGAGTTCCGCAACACTCGCTTCAGCTACGTCATGGGAGCCGACGGCGTCGAGAAGTTTGTCTCCACCCCCGAAGTGCAGAGCGAAAACAGTATCGGCGGAGATCCGCTGGAGCCCGGACAGGTCTGGACCATTAGTCCCGGTGCGGGCGAAGATCATCCGGGGCTCTACCGCATTGCGATAAACGAAGGGCCAGGTTCCGGGGTAAAAATATTGAACAAACCCGTTTCTCCTGCCTTTCGCGAGAGTGTGGATTTCGCAAAACAGAACCTGTACGCGCGGGCTTTGCAGTTCGTGGGGGACAAGGATCCGAGACACCACGAGTTTTCGGTGCAGCTCTGCGCCTTTGATGCGGCAAAAAACGGCTCGAAGGTGGGGGTGGCCGTGCTCATCGCCCTGTGCACGGCACTGCTAAAAAAGAGCGTTCGCGGCGGTCTTGTGGTATGCGGAGAAGTGAATCTTGGTGGATCCATTGAACCCATCCACAACCCGGTAACGGTGGCCGAAATCGCCGTGGAAAAGGGGGCCACGGCGTTACTGCTTCCGGTTTCCTGCCGTCGCCAGCTGATCGATCTTTCCGACGACATGGCCACGAAGGTGGATATCCAGTTCTATTCGGACTTAAGGGATGCCCTGCTCAAGGCCATGGCGGGGTGAGTGGCGGGGCGCGGCGGCGCCACTAACGTCGGGCCTAACCCCGCGACTTCCGTAGAAGACACGACAAAGCCCCTTCCCGAGATGAGACGGGAAGGGGCTTTCTGATCAAATGGTGCCGGGGACGAGACTTGAACTCGTACGGGTTCCCCCACACGCCCCTC
>ENA-UOWE01003677-UOWE01003677.1-activated-sludge-metagenome-genome-assembly--contig:-NODE-3677-length-15468-cov-6.441640_pt1 | contig 15468 bp, 12 predicted proteins | sample MGYA00249841_ERZ761562 | MGnify/ENA primary metagenome ERZ761562 (study PRJEB28883, sample SAMN05720200) | activated sludge metagenome | isolation source: Anaerobic digester | place: Japan... | reverse complement strand
ACCGCTGCGGGGATGTAGTGTTGGTATGCGCCGGCACCCAGGAAACAGATAAAATCGCGGGTGGTGGCGTTGGCTGAGGCGATGCTGTCCAATTCAGCAGCCGCTTCCATCTCGGAGAGCGGCTCTGGCAGGTTCAAATCAGGGAAACGGTATTTCTCGGGGACCACGTTGAAGAGGTCCTCGACTTTTCCAACCCCGATGGTTTTGAGCATTGCCTCCACATCAGCTTTTGTGTGTGGAGTGAACATAGGCTTAGCGGTCCTGGCAGTAAGCGGCGTATTCAGCCGCATTCATCAGTTTATCGAGCTCAGACTCGTCACTGATCTGAACTTTGGCAAGCCACCCGCCAGTGTATGGTTCGGAGTTCAGCAGCTCGGGAGTGTCGGTGAGGACCTGATTGACTTCGAGGATTTTGCCGCTAACAGGAAAGACGACTTCAGCCGCGGCTTTGACGGATTCGATCGTTGCCAGGCTGTCTCCGGCGCTTACCTCATCATCGGGATCGACGGCGAATTCAACGAAGACGACGTCGGAGAGAGAATCCTGCGCAAAGTCGGTAATGCCGATCGTGGCAATACCATTTTCAACCTTGACCCACTCGTCTGTTTTCTGATATTTTAGATCTTCTGGCACTAACATTTTGGCTCCTTTTAAGCTTGTAATTAGAACAGAGGCACACTTTGTGCCCCTGTTATCTTTGATTTCAGGGGTTTAAGGGTTTGTTTACCTGAGAGTTTCACCATAGTCGGCTTGCCCCTTCGGTGCCTGCACAAGCAGGGCTCTTCCCATCGGACATAATTTATTGTAGCGTTTTGTGGAGAATAGTCAAGCCGGTTCATCCTACTGTTAGAAGCAAATTCTCCTGATGAGACTTCACCCCAGGTCTGAAAAACGCTCCGGGTGCGAGTAAACGTTGAAACGTGAACCTCTGGCATAGCCTATGAGCGTCATGCCCCAATCCTTCGCCAACTGGACAGTGAAGGTATTCGGAGAGGTGAGGGAGATCACGACGGAAACACCTATGCGAGCTGATTTTTGCAGCATTTCCGAGCTGATGCGACCCGTGGTGAGCAAAATGGACGGTTTGAGAGATGGTTTTTGCAGCAAGATGAAGCCCATGAGTTTGTCGAGAGTGTTGTGCCTGCCGATGTCATCAGCCAGCATCAGGATGTGTTCACCATCCGAAATAGCCGAACAGTGAACGCCGCGAGAGGTGGTCTGGGCATCCTGGACTTGCATGAATTCAGCCAACAGGCTGGCGACTGCTTTAGCGCTCAAGCTGACTTCGCAAAGCTCGGGCGCTTCTGGCTGTTCGAGGCGCTGCGCCGTTTGCCCACCGCCGCAGCCTGTGGTTTTGATCCAGGTTGTGGGCTTATTGATGGGCGAAGCGGTGTCGATCTCAACAAAATCGGCGGTATCGCAGACATGCACGCGTGTAACGTCTTTGGCAGCGTTAATCAACCTTTCGTTGTACAGGAAACCAACTGCCAGTTCAGCGATTAGAGCAGGCGTGCAGAGCATATCCATCCACGGTTTGCCGTTGACGATCAATGTCACTGCCTGCTCAAGGGGAATCTGACTTGTTTGTGGTTGCCATTTGCCGTCAGAAAACTGCAAAAAGGAGATTTCGCTACTTTTCATATCTTCACCTTCCATCTGCCCGGATGATGCCTCCTCCGAGCACCTTTTCGCCTTCGTAGAATACCGCACTCTGCCCGGGAGTAATGTCCCGCAGGCGCTGATCGGTCTCTACCATCACACCGCCGTCAGAAGAAGCGGATACTGTTGAGTTTACTGGATTTGCCCGATACCTGATCTTCACGTCGCAAGTTATAGGCAGAGTGGGCACTGCACCGCTGATCCAGTTTACAGGACGTACAAGAAACTTACTGCTTCCCAATTGGCTGGCTGTGCCAACGATTAGCGTGTTACTTTCAGATTTCTTTTCAAGGACGTACAGGGCTTCGCTAAAGGCAGGCAGGCCTTTCCTTTGCCCGATGGTATAAAAAGCCAGCCCCTGGTGCTGGCCGAGCAGTTGCCCGTTGATGGTCCGGATTTCTCCAGGTTGGGTGGCGGCAGGAGCGTAATCGCGCAGAAATTGTGGGTAATCTTCGTGGTCAACGAAACACAAATCCTGGCTATCGGGTGTGTCCGACACGGTCAAACCAAGGCTTTGCGCGATAGCCCGCACTTCCGGTTTTCGCAATTCACTGAGGGGAAAAATCGACCTCTGCAGCTCACGCTGAGTCAGATTGCTGAGCACATAGGATTGGTCTTTAGCCAGGTCACTGGCGCGCCAGAGTTCAAATTTACCATCAGGAGTCTGAAATATGCGCGCATAATGACCTGTTGCCACGTATTCAGCCCCATGTGCGTCAGCAAAGTTGATGAGCTGAGCCCACTTGACGGCACGGTTGCAGAGAACGCATGGATTGGGTGTTTCATTAGCCAGGTGGCTTGCGATGAACGCGCCCACGATCTCCCGTTGGAAGGATTCGCGAGCGTCCACGACGTGGAATGGGATTCCTAACTGAACCGCTACTTGCCTGGCTGACTCGAGCCCCTTTTGATTGGTTCGGTTGGCATGCCAAAGCTGGAGGGTTAGCCCTTCCACATTGTAACCTTGCTTGATCAACAAAGCCGCTGCTACTGCGCTGTCCACGCCGCCACTCATCGCTACAATTATTTTTGCCATAGATTCTCCATAGCTAATTATAGAGGATTTCAGGCTGCGATTTTGCCGGTGTTTGTTTTGCCAAGGATTTGCCCGGCTTCTTCAACGTATTGCAGCGACTGGTGGCGGAAATAGGTGTTGTATAGCTCCGCATAATGACCCCCTTGCTCCAGTAAGCCCTGGTGGTTGCCTTCTTCGATGATCGTGCCATGATCGAGAACGATGATGCGGTCAGCAGACCTCACAGTGGAAAGGCGATGAGCGATCAGGATGCTGGTTGAGCGTTGGAGGATCAACCCAAGCGCTTGCTGGATCTGGTATTCTGTAAAAGGATCGATACTGGCGGTGGCTTCGTCGAGGATGAAAATAGCGGGTTTATGCGCCAGGACGCGCATCAGAGCCACTAATTGGCGCTGCCCCATGGAAATATGGGCGCCGCGCTCGCCAACTTGGGTGTCAAGCCCATTCGAAAAGGTTTCAAGCCACTCTCCGTTGCCGATTTGGTTTGCGAGGTGAGTGATCTCTTCCCGGCTGATGTTAGGCGCGGCAAAGCGGATATTTTCTTCAACTGTGCCATCAAACAAGAAGGGTACTTGGGTAACAATACCCATGTTTCGGCGCAGGGCAGGCAGATCGAACTTGCGGATATCCAGATCATCAATGAGCAGCTCACCCTGTTGGAACTCATAAAAACGGGTGATCAGCCTGGCGATCGAAGACTTCCCGGCGCCGGTGTGACCTACTATCGCAATATTTTCTCCGGGGGCAATGTGGAGATCAAAATTGTCGAGCACGTTTCCACCGGTCGGGTAGTTAAAACTAAGCTGGTTGAAATCAATTTTGCCGGTAAGACCGTCAACCTTGATATTGTCACTCTGAATGACTGAATGTTTTGAATCGATCAGAGCAAAAATGCGTTCTGCGGCAGAAAGACCTGTTTGAACCTGGGTCCAGTAGGAAGTGATACTCAAGATCGGATTTAGGAAGCGATCGCTTGCCAGCAGGAACATATACCAAGAGCCGGCGGTAATCAGTCCCTGGGTGACGCTGAACGCACCGAAATAGACCAGAACCGCAATACTAATACCGCTGATGATACGCATCATTGGAAAAACGATCGAGAGCACAAGACCCCGCTGGACGTTAACTTTGTAAGAAGTGTTGTTGGAGGCTTTGAAATCCTGGTAGATTTTTTCTTCCTGGCGGTAATTTTTGGCTACAGAGATGCCGCTGATCGTTTCTTTGATGGTAGCGTTCACGTTTGCCATAGCGCGCATGCCCTGGGTGGTCACGCGCCTCGCCAGCTTGCGAAATTGAGAAACTACCAGCATCACGATGGGAACAAACGCCATCAAGGCCAATGCGAGCCGCCATTCGGTGTTGAACAAGATGATCGCGATGACGATAGATTGGACCATGCTGCCTGCTACATCCATTGTCAGGCGGATGAGCATGGAAAAATCGCTCGTGTCGGTGGTGATGCGGGAAACAATGCGCCCGGACGACAGGCGGTCGTGAAAGGCAAGATCCTGCTTGATGCATGCAGCGAAGGCATCCACGGACAAATCACGATTCATATCAGCAGTGATGCGTGTTAAAAGCCGTCTGATCACATAATAGAATACAAAATCCATGACTTGCAGAAAGATAACTCCCGCTACCAGGATGGTGAACGCAGTTTCGTTTGGTATGCCGGCAATACCCTCATCAAGGACCCTTGAGATCAGAAGGGGCGGTAAGGCGGCAAAAGAGCCCTGCAGAATGATGGCAATCATCATCCAGACAATAGACTTGCGATATTTTTTTGCGTAATCCCAGATGCGGCTGAGCAAGACTTTATTGCTGTATTGACGATCGTAGAGTTCAGCGGTAAGGCCTTGGTGGAAGCCCATTACTCTTTAGCCTCCGCGAAGATATTTCGGTAGGATTTCGAGGTTTCCATCAATTGATTATGAGTGCCGATGGCAGAGATACGCCCTTTACGCATAACGATGATCAAGTCAGCCCAACGAATCTGAGAGAGACGGTGGGTGATGATGAAGGTGGTTCTGCCTTCTGAAGCCAATTTGATCGCACGTTGAATCTCGTCTTCGGTTTTGCTGTCAATAGCGCTGGTTGAGTCGTCCAAAATCAGGATCTTGGGATCCGTCAGGAAGGCTCTTGCGAGCGCAAGTCGCTGGCGCTGACCGCCGGAAATGGTTGCCCCTCTTTCGCCGATGACCGTATCATAACCTTCCGGTAATTCCTCAATAAAGCCATTTGCCTGGGCTTTTTTTGCTGCCATGATGATCTCGTCAAGAGTGGCGTTTGGTTTGCCAAAAGCGATATTTTCGGCAACTGACTTTGAAAATAGAAAAATATCCTGTTCGATGATTGAGATTTGACCCCGCAGACTATCAAGTTTCCAATCCCGCAGATCAATCCCGTCAATTTTGACGCTACCAGAAAGGGGATCATAGGTGCGGTTGATCAGGCGCACCAGGCTGGTTTTCCCGGAACCAGTTTGCCCTACTATCGCCACAGTCTGCCCGGGATTGACTTGAAAAGTAATATCCTGCAGATTTAGGTTATTGCCATCATACGCAAAGCTGACATTCTCAAAATTAACCTTGCCATTGATAACACCACTGTGTCCGGATTCATTCTGGTCGAGATTGTTCTCGCTGTTCATGGTGGAAAGCAGTCTGCGCGCGCTGGCGAGACCAAGCGAAATCTGCGAATAAGAACGGATGGAGCTGTTTGTTGGGAAGCCAAGCATCGAGAGACCGCTGAAAAATGTAATCACACTGCTTAAGGGAATCAGCCCTTGCCTGTACAATATCAGTGCGTGCAGCAAACCAAAGCCCATCGCCAAAGCTAATAGAAGCAGCGGGATAAAGCGGGCTTCGATATCTCCCTGTTTGACATTAGCATCGCGAAAGGCTTGCGAGTTGGCTTTGAACCGATCGATTTCCGCTTTTTCCTGGGAAGCCGCCTTGACCGTTTCAACGCCGTCGATGTCTTCTGCCAGGCGACTGTTGAGCGTGCCAAAAGTCGAGCGAACTTCGCGAGTGACAGGTTCAAGGATTTTCAGGAAATGAGCTATCGACAAAAAATAGAAAATGATGAACAAGACAGGCGTCAGCAGCAGGGCAGGGTGGATGGACACGGCAATGCCGAGGGGAATGAAAAGGAAGTTGATTGAACCCAGCACCGTGTTGAGTCCGGGACTGAAAATATAATTGACTTCGCGTATGTCGTTGGTGGCTCGCGCCATTAAATCGCCGACGGACTGCAATGAATGGAAGGTCATGCTCTTTCCGAGCAGACTGATGTAAAACTCATCCCGCACATCCCGTTCGATGCGTTGGGCAGTGACCTCAAAACCAAAATTGCGGAAAAACTGCAGGAAACCACGGCTGACCTGAGAAATTCCGACAATTGCACCTGCTCGTAAAAAAACCGAAGGTGAGGGATTTCCGCTGGTTAAGTTTTCGAAAACAAGACCGTATTGAAGCGCTGGAACTGAAGCCAGGGCAGCATTGCCGATCGCTCCAATAATACCCACCAGGAAGATATACCAGTGGCGTAAAGCATGGGATGCCACCCAACTAACCGCACTGCTACGTTTGGTTTTGTATCGAAATGGGATACTGACTTCACTAATCGCCATGGTTAATCCGATAACCTAAAAGTTATCAAACCGTTATTTTACCCGAAGCTTATCATTTTGGAGGTATTTACACATATTTTGATCTATTTTTCCGTTTCTGCCAGGGAAACGGTTTCTCACAACAGCTGGGGAAAGAATTTTGCTTGACTAATTTGAAATCTGCATGTACAATCAAAGAGTAATTAATATTATTAATCGGATTAATATGGTTAACGAACTAAGTCCTGTTCTCAAGTATATCGCAGATGCCGTCCGTCAGGATGAACCTATCCCCAGCATATCCGAGCTAAGCGCGCAACTTGGCATCTCCAAAGCCAGTGTACGAGAGCAGCTTGAAGTCCCAAAGCAACTGGGTTTTGTCGAGGTGCGCACACGAACCGGTATACAGAAACATGATTTCTGCCTCACCCGTCCCCTTACACTTTCAATGACCTATGGTCTGCAGATCGATCCTGAGCTTTTCCAGGAATATGCATCACTCCGGCGGAAGCTTGAAATTGCCTACTGGTATGAAGCCTGTGCTTTGCTTGAGAAAACTGATATCCAGGAGCTCCAAAAGCTCGAAGAGCTCGCCAATTGGAAAATTAATCAGCGCCCAGTTGTGATACCAGTCATGGAGCACCGAAGGTTTCACTTGACGATCTATCGACCGTTGAATAATCGTGTTCTCAACAGTGTCCTCGAAACCTACTGGGACCTCTATGAGGCATCCCAAATCAATTATTATCGTGACCATGAATACCTTGAGAGTGTCTGGAGCTATCATCGCCAGATGCTTGATGCCATCGCAAGTAAGGCTTATGAAAAAGGGTATGAAGCCTTGGTGACCCATTTTGATTTGATGAAAACATACAAGAAAGCGGACCTTCGCCAAAGGTTCGAGTAAAAGGAGAAATTGTCGTAATGCTAGATACCACGCAAGATTCCGTGCAGGGCAATGAGCAGATTGTCAACGAAGTATGTATGACCATCTGCACCGTTAACGGATCCGGCAGTGCCACAGCGAACAACATCCTATATCGGGCGTTGTTCCGAATGGGGATCCTGACCTCAGGGAAGAATATCTTCCCGTCTAATATCAAAGGCTTGCCAACCTGGTTTGTGATTCGTGCTTCCGCTCGTGGATACACCGGACGGGTAGAGTACGATGATATGGTCGTGGCGATGAACCCAGCTACCATCCAGAAGGACGTCTCTTACCTCCGAAATGGTGGGGTATTGTTCTACGCTGACCACTTGGAAAAGCCCGAAATCACGGACAAAGAGGTTATTATCTATCCCATGCCCATCAAGACCCTGATGAAGCAAGTGGACGTGCCACGAAATTTGCAAAGTTACATGGAGAACATGCTTTATGTTGGAATTGTAGGCCAGGTGCTTCGCATCCCCGAGGAGATCCTGAAAGCGACCGTTGAGCACCAGTTTCGCAGTAAACCAGCAGTTGCTGAATCGAATTTTAATATCGTTAAACTTGGGTTCCAATACGCGCTTGAGAATATTGAGAAGACGGACCGCTATTACCTGCAGCCACTGCCAGAATTGCGTGACTACATTCTGACAGATGGCAATAATGCTGCTGCACTTGGATCGCTCTATGGTGGTCTGCAGTTTTGCGCCTGGTATCCGATCACCCCGGCAACAAGCCTGGTTGAATCAGCGATCGATCACGTAGGCAAGTTGCGCAAAGACCCGAAAACTGGAAAGAACACCTGTGTGATTTTACAAGTCGAGGATGAGCTTGCTGCCGCTGGTGCCGCTTTGGGAGCCGGCTGGGCAGGGTTGCGGGCGATGACATCGACCTCTGGTCCTGGTATCAGCCTGATGACAGAAAACATCGGTCTGGCTTACTTCACGGAAACCCCGATGGTCATTTGGGACGTGCAGCGTGTTGGACCGAGCACTGGTTTACCCACCCGCACAGCCCAGGGCGATCTTTCCATGCTTTACACCCTCGGCCACGGAGATACAAAACACGTGATCCTCATTCCAGGAACGGTTACGGAGTGTTTCGAATTCGGATGGCGCTCACTTGACATCGCTGAAAAGTACCAAACCCCAATTTTTGTGCTTTCTGATCTTGATCTTGGCATGAACGCCTGGGTCACCAAGCGTTTTGAATATCCCAATCAGCCTATCGAACGGGGCAAGATCATCTGGGAAGAACAACTTGAGCAAATCAAGGACTGGGGGCGTTATAAGGATCTTGATGGCGATGGTATTCCTTACCGTACCGTAGTTGGCAATATGAGTAAGAAAGCAGCATACTTTGCCCGCGGGACCGGGCACGATGAGTATGGTAATTACAGCGAAGACCCAAAAAATTGGTCTGATATGCTAAATCGCATCGGAGCGAAGCTGGATGGTGTGGTCAAGGACTTGCCCGGACCAATAATTCGCAGGGCGAAGGCTGACGCTGATATCGGAATTATTGGTATGGGCTCCACCCATGATGCCATGATTGAAGCCCAGGACATCCTGGCTGAGATGAGCATCCAGGCGGATTATATGCGTGTTCGTTCCCTGCCTGCTAATACCGATGTGAGGGAGTTTATTGCCAGCCATGCCCGCAACTATGTTGTGGAGCTTAACCGCGATGGGCAGCTGCGGCAGATCCTCTCGCTGGAGATTTCCGAATATTCTGAAAAATTGATTTCCATCTCGGAAATTGGCGGTTTGCCTCTTCCTGCGGCATGGACAGCTGAGAGCATCTTCGCAAAGGAGAAACATAATGGAAAAAACTGTTGAGCTAAATCGAATAGGTCTCGCGCTAGCTGACTATAAAGGAAAACCTTCAACCCTTTGCCCGGGCTGTGGTCATAATGCCATTGCAAACCAGATCCAGGCTGCCGTCTGGGAACTTGGGATCCTGCCAGAGAAGGTTATGAAAATCAGTGGAATTGGCTGCTCGAGCAAAAGCGCAAACTACTTCCTCAACCGCTCTTTTGGTTTCAACGGCTTGCATGGGCGTATGCCCACTCTCGCCACTGGTGCTTGTTTTGGCGATTCCTCAATCAAGATCCTTGGTATCTCCGGAGACGGAGACACCGCCAGTATCGGCTTGGGGCATTTCAAACACATTATTCGACGAAATGTGCCCATGGTTTACATCATCGAAAACAATGGCTGTTATGGCCTCACCAAGGGACAATTCTCTGCCACATCCGACCAAGGCCTGGTTCTGAAGCACCAGGGTGTCAATTTGCTTCCTCCGCTTGACCTTTGCATGGAAGCTCTCATTAGTGGCGCGTCTTTTGTGGCTCGCACCTTCTCTGGGGATGTTAAACAAATGAAAGAGTTGATCAAAGCTGCTATTTCTCAAACCGGCATCGCTGTGATCGACGTCATCAGCCCATGTGTTACTTTTAATAATCGCGATGACGCGCTGCAGTCTTACTCGTGGGGGCGTGAACATGAAGCACCTATCCAGGGGATCACATTTTTTAGCAGCCGTGAAGATATGCAGCTTGAAAATTTTGAAGAAGGCACTTATCGTGAGATCAAGTTGCCGGATGGGTCCTACATTGTTCTGAAGAAGATCGATAAGGATTATGACCCTACCGATCTCAATGCTGCGCTTGACCTGCTGACTGAGTCCTACAAGTATCACTACTTTGCTACAGGGTTGATTTACTTCTCTGATGTCCCACCTACCATCCAGGAGCAGTACGATCTTCCTGCTGAACCGCTTAACCGCCTCACTGCAGATCGCTTACGCCCGAGCATGGAGTCTCTTGAGGCAATAAACGCATCACTTTATTAGTCCAATAGAATTTCACAGAACCGGTCTAAACAAGGCCGGTTTTTTTATTTCCAATTTTCTACTCGCGGGTTCTTCGGAATGACAGTTATATAGCTTAATACTAACCTTTAAGTGTGTAGAGAAGCGCAAGATTGGGGCTGGTAAATGCACCAACGGGAAAACCAGAAATGATGACAACCTGGTCGCCACCTTTAAGCGGAGTTGCGGCGGTCAGTGCAGTCTCTACATGCGTTACCATGGTTTCCAGGGTGTCGGCGTGTGGAACGCGGAAGGGCGTAATACCCCAACAAATTCCCAGCCATTGGTAGGTGCTGACTTCAGGGGTGAATGCAAAAATTGGCACGTTTGGTTTGGTTTTACTGATCCAGAGAGCAGACATCCCGGAACGGGTGAAGACCACAATGGCGGATACGTTTTTATCTTGCGCCATGTCGCGGGCGGCATGGGAGATGACGACGGCATCATTGTTCAAGATATGGGCTTGAAGAATGTTGTGGTGCCCCCAATCAGCTGAATGGCGTTCAGACTCCAGAATGATGTCTGCCATCATGCGGATGCTCTGCACCGGGTATTTGCCGGCGGCAGATTCAGCTGAGAGCATGACGGCATCGGTGCCATCGAAGATGGCATTCGCAACGTCGGCTGCTTCAGCACGGGTGGGGCGGGGGTTGTTGATCATCGACTCGAGCATTTGGGTGGCTGTGATCACGAATTTGCCGTAGTTATTTGCTTTTTTGATGATCTCTTTTTGCACGGTAGGCACCAGCGCGGGTGAAATCTCCACGCCCAGGTCGCCGCGGGCAACCATCACACCATCCGTCACTTTGATAATTTCTTCCAGATTGGTGATGGCTTCAGGGCGCTCTAATTTGGCAATAATCGGTGGTAACCGCCGATTACCAATCATGGTGCGCATAGTATCTCGCGCCATTTCGATGTCAGATGCCTTTTTAACAAATGAAATGGCGACAAGGTCAACACCAGCTTCGAGTCCAAACTTCATGTCTTCGAGGTCTTTGGGCGTAAGAACAGGAATGTCGAGATTGGAACCGGGAAGGTTAACGCCTTTATGGGATTTCAGGATTCCACCAAGGATAACTTTGGCAAAAATGTTTTCGCCATCCAGGCGCAGGACCTCAAATTCGAGTTGCCCATCATCCAGGAGGATGTGGTTGCCAGGAACAAGTGCTTCATGAAGTTTGGGGACGTCAAAAGGAATGAAAACCACTCCTTCCGGCAAGTTCTGTGGATCTTCACGGGAACTTAATGCGACTTCTTGCCCTGACCGGAGCTTTATACCCCCATCCGGTAAAACGCCGATGCGTAACTTAGGACCCTGGAGGTCCATTAGTATGGACACAGGTTTGCCAAGATCTTTCGAGATTTTGCGGATCAGCTTGATTTTCTCGCCGTGGTCTTCGTGGGACCCGTGTGAAAAATTCAAACGGCAGACATCCATACCTGCTTTCACCATCTCTACCAGCACGGCTTCATTTGAGCTGCTGGGACCTAACGTGGCGACGATCTTGGCAAACCGGTACATAGTTAAATCCTTATCTTTTCAAGACATCCGCAATGATTTCGATTGCCCAGTCGAGGGTTTCTTTCTCGATGATCAGAGGAGGAGCAAAGCGGATCACGTGGTCGTGTGTTTCCTTGGCGAGGATGCCAGCTTCCTGCAGCATTTCACAGTAGCGGCGGGCGCCGCCAGCTTCGGGATAGAGCTCAACCCCAATCAGCAAACCACGTCCGCGGATTTCCTTCACCATGGGCGCGTCGATTTCGCGCAGTTTCGACATAAAATAATTGCCGAGTTCGTTTGCGCGTTCTGCCAGGTGTTCTTCGTCCAGAACCTCAAGGGCTGCCACAGCCACAGCCGCGGCGAGTGGGCTGCCGCCGAATGTGGAACCATGCTCGCCGGGCAGGAAAAGACCCAAAACCGGGTCATCTGCCAGTACCGCCGAGATGGGATACATACCACCTGAGAGGGCTTTGCCAATGATGGTGACATCAGGGCGAACGCCTTCATGCTGCGCAGCGAACCACTTGCCAGTTCGACAAAGACCAGTCTGGATCTCGTCTGCAATAAACAAAACGTTGTTTTCTTTACACAACTCAGCGACAGCTTTAAGGTAGCCATCAGGTGGAATAATAACGCCATTTTCGCCCTGAATAGGCTCGAGCATGACAGCAGCTGTGTTTGGTGTGATGGCGGCTTTCATCTCTTCGATGTTGCCGTAAGTGACAATCTTGAACCCTGGTGTGAAGGGTCCGAAAGCTTCTCTGTAAAAATCTTCGGTAGAGAAAGACACAATCGTAACAGTACGCCCGTGGAAGTTTCCAGCAGCGACAATGATTTCGGCTTCATACTTCGGCACACCCTTGGTCACGTAAGCCCATTTGCGGGCAATCTTAATAGCTGACTCAACCGCTTCGGCGCCGCTGTTCATTGGCAGCACACGCTGATAACCGGTGAGATCCACCAGTTTTTTGTAGAACAGACCGAGCTTGTCGTTACGGAAGGCGCGCGAGGTCAAGGCAAGTTTTTGTGCCTGTTCGAGCATCGCCTCGACGATTCGCGGATGGCAATGACCTTGGTTGAGAGCAGAATAGGCACTCAGGCAGTCCAGGTATTTTTTGCCTTCCACGTCCCAAACCCAAACGCCTTTACCCTCAGTAAGTACGACATCCAGCGGTTTGTAGTTTTTTGCGCCGTATTTGTCTTCGAGTTCAATGTAGTCTTTTGTATTCATTTATTTCTCTCCTAGTAGGGTTTGCAGAATAGCTTTTTGTGCATGCAGACGATTGTGTGCCTGAGGAAACAAGCGCGAGTGTGGTCCATCGGCGACTTCGTCTGTAATTTCCTGGTTTCGGTGAGCGGGCAGACAGTGCATAACAATGACTTCCGGATCTGCTTCCGCGACCAACTGTTCGTTAACCTGGTATGGAGGGAAAACCAATTCACGTTTGGCGCTTTCTTCTTCCTGACCCATGCTGGTCCAGGTATCCGTATAGATTACTTGGGCACCATGAACCGCTTCGTGAGGATCACGCAGGAAAGTCAGTTTGCTGCCGCTGGCAGCCGCAATCGGTTTGACAGTTTCGATTGCTTTTGCTGGCATGTCGTAATCCACGGGATTTGCGATCGTGAAATTCGCGCCCAGTTTGGCAGCGATCTGCATCAGCGAAACAGCCACGTTGTTGCCATCGCCCACATAGGTGATATTGACACCCTTGATTTTGCCGAATTCTTCATAGACGGTCATGATATCTGCCATGGCCTGGCAGGGGTGACTGTAATCACTTAGACCATTGATAACCGGAATGGATGCCCATTTGGCGAGCTCGAGCACGTGTTGGTGCTCAAAGACGCGCGCCATGATGCCATGCACCATGCCTGAGAGTACCCTGGCAATGTCGGCAATGGATTCGCGTTTGCCCAAACCAATCTCATTTGGTGAGAGGTAAAGCGCGTCCCCACCAAGGTGGCGCATGCCCATGTCAAAACTGACGCGTGTACGCAGTGAAGGCTTCTGAAAAATCATTGCCAACACTTTACCTTTCAGGGTAGGCTGGTTGCCACCTTCCTTGTACTCTTTCTTCAGCTCAATGGCTAAATCGAGCAATGCGAGTAGCTCTTCGGGGGTGTAATCGATGATGTCCAAGAAATCTTTATGCATATATACTCCTAAGGTCTCCTTTTTTATTTGGCGAGTTGAACAGAATCGCACGAAAATAAGATCTGTGCGATCGCCTGGATGGATTGTACCAGACAAATTGCTTCCAGCCTGATCGATGATAAAAAACCTGTTAGGTGGGTAAGAAAAATGGGATTTTACAAACAAAAACGCAAGAGCTAAACTGGTTCATGAATACTTTTACGAATCGGATTGTTCAGCTCTTTAAGGATGGCATCCTGTAGAGCAGACATCTCTTCCCATTCAGCGCGCGTAGCATGATCCATACCAGCCAGGTGCAATATGCCATGTACCAGCAACATTTCAATCTCCGCCATCATATCCAATCCGCGTGCATCTGCCTGTCTTCTTGCTGTTTCATATGAGATCAGGATGTCACCAAGGTACGTTTCGCCGCTTTCAGGATCAATGAAAGCATTTTCGAAGGAAAGTACATCCGTGGCTTCGTCAATGCCACGATATTGACGGTTGAATTCCCGTATGGTCCGATCATCAGTGAGCTGGAGCGTGATTTCTGGTTGGGCGTCAAACCCGAGCAGATTGCAGGCGGTTGAACTGGCTCTTTGTAATCGTTTTATATCTAATTCTTTTCGGATTGCCTGGCGTGATTTTATAGTGAGCATGCTATTTCTCAACAGGGGTTTGTGTCTGACTTGTTATGTGGACAGGTTCAGTCTTTCCGCGCCGGGTTTCAGGATATTTAATACGCGGATGGTAGGAACGCTGAAGTGTATGGAAGAACGATTCTCGAATGGTGCTCAGGTCTTTGAGTGTCAGGTCGGTATTGTCAAGTTGACCAGCGTCCTTGCAGGCGTTTATAACCGAATTGATAACTTCTATAATTTCTTCGTCTGTTCTGGCATTCTCAGCACGAGACCTGGCTTCGGTGCCATCAGCGAGCATCAGGATGGCAGTCTCTTTTGAGCGGGGAGCTGGACCAGGGTACCGAAACAATGTTGGATCGACATCATCGGGATTTTCAGCTTTCGCCAGGGCTTTTCCATACTGGTAACGCGTCATCAAGGTACCATGGTGTTCCCGGATGAAGTCAATCACTCTGGATGGCAGGCGATAGCGTTTGGCAAGGGCGACCCCATCAGTGACGTGCTTGATGATGGTCGCAGCAGCAACTTCCGGGGGGATATCATCGTGGGGATCCACACTGCCGCGCACTTGATTTTCGATGAAAAAACCCGGGTTCTCGGATTTTCCAACGTCGTGGTAGAGTGCACCAACCCTGACAAGAAGCCTGTCCGCTCCGATGGCTTCAGCAGCCTGTTCTGCCAGGTTTGAAACCTGCAGGCTGTGTTGGTAAGACCCAGGCATGGTTTGAAGAACATGCTGCATCAAAGGGTGATCGGGTCTGGAAATGTCCATTAATTGCAGAGCAGTGGGGACATCCAGGACAAAAGAGAAAATATATTCCAGCAGAATCGTCAGAGCGCCAGCTGCAAGCCCATTTAACAATGCTGAAGCTGTGAGCGAAACTAACCCCCACGAATCCGTGAAGTTATCGCCGATGCGGAAAATGAGTACAATCGCCGTTCCGACCAGGCTCACAACTGCGCCAGCACCCAGAAAAGAGCTGACCCTTCTCGCTCGCCCGATCACGAAGATACCAGCAAAGGTCGGCAGGATGTAAAAAAGAGCCAGTTCCATGTCTCTCGGATGACCAAAGACAGTC
>ENA-UOWE01003668-UOWE01003668.1-activated-sludge-metagenome-genome-assembly--contig:-NODE-3668-length-15498-cov-30.548080_pt1 | contig 15498 bp, 9 predicted proteins | sample MGYA00249841_ERZ761562 | MGnify/ENA primary metagenome ERZ761562 (study PRJEB28883, sample SAMN05720200) | activated sludge metagenome | isolation source: Anaerobic digester | place: Japan... | reverse complement strand
ACCATTCAGGAGATGCTGGACGTGGTGCCCCCGGAGGTCTTGCGCTACCTGATCATAAGAAACAAGCCTGAGAAGCACATCGAGTTCGATCCGGGCCTGCCGCTTTTGAGTTTGGTGGACGAGTATGACCAGAGAAAGGGAGACCAGAGGGCAATTGAGCTTTCCAATGTCTCCCAGAGCGGACCCTTCGAGATCCCCTTCCGCCACATGGTCACCGCAGTCCAGATCGCCCGGGGAGACCAGGAGGGGCTATTCCAGGCCCTCAAGCGCTCCGGCTACGATGTCACCTCCAGACAGGAGGAGATCATAGGCCGGGCCAGAAATGTTCAGACCTGGCTGAACAAGTATGCTCCGAACTATGTCAAATTCCAGGTGCAGGAGTCTCTTCCGGCCGCAGTCAAGAACCTCACTATGCAGGAGAGGCAGGGCCTAGGCCTGCTGGCAGAGCAGATGGATGATAAAAACGCAGCAGAGATCCATGAACTGGTCTATGCTGTGGCTGCGGAGCAGAAGCTGGACTCCAAGAAGTTCTTCCAGGCCATCTACCTGGCCTTCCTGGGCGACCGCCAGGGCCCCAAGGTGGGCTGGTTCCTCTCCAGCCTGGAGAGGGAGTTCGTGCGCGAGAGGCTCATCGAGGCGTCCAGGGCTTAAATGCTCAAGATCTACCTCTCCGGACCCATCTTCTCCCAGGCCGATGTCGCCTGGGGCAGCCGGGTCAGGCAATTTTTGGAAGATCATATTGAGGGAAGCAGGGTGATCTGGCCTTATGAGATCGCCCCCGCGTCGGCCGGGCTGCGGGAGATCTTCCAGGCAAATCTGAGGGCTCTAGAAGAGGCCGATATCATGGTGGCTCTTCTGGACGGGACTCAGGTGGACGACGGCACCGCCTGGGAGGTGGGTTGGTTCTTCTCCCAAGGGAAAAAGGTCCTGGGCCTGCGCACGGACCTGCGCCGCGCCGGCGAGGCGGACAGCTCCAAGGTGAACCTGATGATCGAATGCTCCTGTCACAGCATATCCTCCCGCCCAGAGGAGCTTCTGGAACAGATGCAAAGGTTGATGCATTGATAACGCCGGTCTGCAACGCTCCCATCCTCTTGGTGGAAGGAGAAGAGAAGGTCCTGGTGGCGGCAGACCTTCACCTGGGCCTGGAGCATGAGCTACAGCTGTGCGGCATATCCATTCCCAGCCAGACGGACAAGATCCTCCTCCGGCTCCTGGAATTCATCGACCGGATAAAGCCGGACCGGATGGTGCTACTGGGAGATATCAAGCACAACATTCCCCGCACAAGCTGGCAGGAGAAGAGGGAGGTTCCCCGATTCCTGAGCCGCCTCGCCTCCAGGCTGCCAGTTGATGTGGTGCCGGGAAACCATGACGCCGACCTCGCGGATATGGCCCCCATAGGGATTCAGGTGCGCCCGTCATCCGGATTTGTGCTCGACGGTGTGGGCTACTTCCACGGCCACACCTGGCCTGAGGAGAAGACCCTGAGCGCCAGCCTTCTGGTGGCAGGGCACCTGCATCCGGCGGTCAGCTTGCCCGATCCCCTCAGCCGCCCAACCACCCGGCCAGTCTGGGCCAGGTCCCGCCTTTTGATTGAGGAGGCCAGGAGGCGCTACGGCCTGGCGGCGGAAAATGAGATCATCGTTATACCTGCCTTCAATTCTCTATGCGGCGGGCTGCCCCTCAACCTGCCGGTGGAGGAGATGCGCGGTCCTCTGTTATCCCTGGTGGACTGGGAGGTCGCCCGTCTCTTCCTTCTGGACGGAACTGAGCTTGGCAGCCTGGCGGGAATAAAGGCGGCGCAATGCGGCCAGGGAGCAAAAACAATCAGAGCAGGAAAAGATATGCGGGATGGATGAGCAAGGCATAGACCTCTGATGAGCCTTGCAGCAATGCCTCAATCAGTAAGAGTTATTACCCTTCCCGCTTGATGCTAATGCCGCAGAGGGCGATTTAGAATTGAACCACAAAGATCGGCTTTTAGAATTGCTCAAGGAGAAGGCCCTGGAGATCCGGCCAGTGGTGCTCTCCTCGGGAAAAAGCAGCGACTATTATATGGACTGCAAGAGGGTCACCTTAAGCCCGGAGGGGGCCTATCTCACCGGCAAGCTGATGCTGGAGTTGATCCGGCCCGATGTCCATGCCGTGGCCGGCTTGACATTGGGGGCGGATCCCATAGTCTCAGCGGTTTCCCTTCTCAGCTACCAGTCAGGCCGCAATATTCCCGGCTTGATTGTGAGAAAGGAGCCCAAGAAGCATGGAACCATGAGCTATGTAGAGGGGCCGGCACTGACCCAGGGAAGTTTGGTTGCCGTGGTGGAGGACGTGGTAACCTCAGGAGCATCGCTTCTGCGGGCTATGGACCGCATCGAGGCGGCGGGCTATCGCCCGGTTCAGGCCCTGGCCATACTGGATCGCCAGGAGGGAGGAAGAGAGGCGATAAGAGAGAGGGGATGGGATCTTCAGGCCCTGTTTGAGCGACGGGACCTGGGAATAGACCGATAAAAAGTAAAAAAAGCTTTAAAACAAGAAAATTTCAGATCGTAGATTCTATGGGCCGGCAGACCTTTCCGGTCCATTGGGCTGCCACCCTGCCGCAAGCTCATCGGTGCGCTCATCGCCTTCTGTCCCGTATGGGAGGTCGAGGTCGTCTTCAGGAATCTCCTCACCCGTCTGCTGAGGGCCATAAGGATCGGTAGGACCGGGATAGACAGGGCCCGGCCCGACTGGACCCGGAAAATCTCCAGGATTCTGGACACCGGGACCTGGCTGGATCGGCTTGGGAGAGGATGCCGGTGTAGCCGTGAATGGCGATTCATATCTCAGGTTAACCGGGTAGCCATCCTCCGAATAGGAGATGACTGTGGTTATCCAATAGCTTCCGATCTGCTGAGCGGTAATAGGATAGCTGACCTGCTGGGCCAGCCCCGGATAGAGCTCCAGGCTCTGTCCGCCCATATTCGCGACCACGCCAGGAGGGAGGCTGGGCGTGACCATGGCCTGTATGGAGTTCGGGCCATTATAGGTTAAAGATACAACCACATTTGCCATCTGGCCTACCTCTACCGAGGATGGCATCAGACTCTGGTAGGCAGTAAGTCCGTTGCCACCTGCAGCGGCACCGGTTAAAAGAGCCATTGCCCCCAGGATAAGAATAATGTGCACCAATCCCAAATGCTTCATCGCATCCCTATTGGTCTATCAAGGAGATTTAAAGGTACCTGTCATACGAGATTGATATGAGGTCTATTCGATTCCATCCGGCCCGTTTTCTTAATTTGGTCTCTGCTTTATGACCGGACATCCGCTTCTCATCTACTGCCCCACCATACATAAAATACTTATTTAGCTCGGAGATATGAGTCTCTGATGGACGTCTCTTTCTCTGCCTGGCGGCATTCGCGAGAAGAGAGCTTGCAGCTCAAGGGAGATAGCTTCTCCTTTCTCTTCGATAGGCGCTACACCAATAGGCTTAATCGGATGAGCCGGGTTTTCTTTGAGGCCTATGTTGCGGCCACCAAAGAGCTGGCAGCGCAGGAAGACCGCTTTCCAAGCCTCTCCGAGATCGATGCCAAGATGGAGAGCGGTGCAGTATATGCCTTCAAAGATCGCCTGATGAAGAACACCGAGTTCTTCGAGGAGGTAAAGATCTCCGGCGTATCCTATCTGGTTCCCCGCGCCCTCAAATTCGTCGATTCCGCCGGCATATATACCGATCTGATGCTGAACATTGAGGAAGGGACAGTGGTACTTCCCACACGAAGGAAGATCCCCCTTCCCCCGGAGAGCCAGATTCCCAGCGAGGATGAGGAGACGGACGGGGAGACCGCTATGGCCCCTGCAGTTCAGTTCGAAGAGACAACTCCGCCGGAAGCGGGAGAAGAATCCTGGGAACAGGAGGAAGAGGCCAGCGTGCCGTCCTATCCCCAGCATAGCCCTGAGGCATATGAGGAGATTGCCCCAGCAGCCGAAGCTGCTTCCTCACCCGCTGCCTCACCCACTCCGGCTCAGGCGCCGCAGCCAAGAGAGGAGAGGCAGGCCTCGTATCCGTCTAAAGAGCCTGGCCGGCTTTCAGCAGATGAAAAGAGGAACGTTTTGCCTGTAAAGACTGCCGCCGTTCTGGGAGGAGCCATAATCCTGGCCTTAGTTGCCTTTTTCCTGTTCTCGCCTCCCGCAACACCACCGGGCGAGTCGATACTGGTAGCATATTCAGCCTATCTGTCCAATGCCAGCAACGAGAGCTATCTGGGACTGGACATAGCCAATCCCGGAGCCATGGCCAATGACATTGAGGTAGCTCTTCCACCGGATATAGACCAGAGCATCAGCGCCAGAGGCGGCGTTGTGACCATATCTCACGGAAATAATACCACGGTGCGGCTCAACTCCAGCAGCGACGCCAGCGTCAGGATCTATCTGAAGGGCAACTGGACTGCCATTCCCATAGGACTCAGCTTTGCTGCAGCGCAGGGCTACGACACCAGCTTGCAGGTTCATGGCCAGGACTACGATATCACCCGCAAGAATGATACCCTGATCCTCGTGTTAAACCTGACCGGAGAAGGGGTAAGCTTTGAACAGAGCTACTCCAAAAAGCCTTAGCCTGGCCGCCGTTATCAAGAAAGAAGGCGCAGAGGCGGCCTTAAAGAGAATAATCTCCCTCGGCCTCCTGGACAAGAGCCGCAAGATATTAAAAAAGGGTAACCGGGTGGAGATACCGGTATTGCAGCAGCTGGACGAGTTTGATATGGTGGTGCAGGAGAGACCATCATTCTATCGCAAGCTGCCCGACCTATCGGTTGCCCTGCGAGACGAGGTGCCTGAGAGCTGTCTCAACCTCCTACCCCGCGGCTGGTTCATTCTGGGGGAGGTGATTATAGTCAAGCTCCACCCTCGGCTGAGGGAATACGAGCACAATATCGGCCGAGCTCTTCTGCAATACTATCCTCGCTGCTTTACCGTTCTGGCCGACGAGGGCATTGCAGGGAATCTCCGCCGGCCTGTGCGCCGGACCATAGTCGGCAGCAGGAGCAGGACGGTACATAAAGAGAACGGCGTCATCTTTCATCTTGATGCCAGAGAGGTGATGTTCTCCCCCGGCAACCTCAGGGAACGCATGAGAATGAGCCGGCTGGGACGGGGAGAGACGGTGGTGGACATGTTCGCCGGTATAGGCTACTTCAGCATACCCATGGCGGTTCATTCCCGGCCTAAAATGGTCTATGCTATCGAACTAAATCCCTATGCCCACCAATTCCTCTGCCAGAACATCAGTGCCAATCATGTTCAGGACATCGTCCAACCGATACTGGGCAACTGCACCACAGAAACGCCTCAGGGCATAGCGGACAGGGTGCTGATGGGCATGGTCCAGATTACCGATCAATACCTCAAGACGGGGATCTCTGCCCTTAAGCCCGGCGGAATGTTGCATTATCACCAGACCATTCCCTCCTGGCGATTTCCGGAAGCGGCGATAGAAGAAGTAAGAGACGCAGCTGAGGCCATAGGACGCCGGGCAGATATCCTCAAATGCCTGAGGGTAAAGAAGTTCTCCCCCGGCGTGGTCCATGCAGTCATCGACGCCCGGATCGACAGAGATTTTTAGCCAGATGCTTAAAGCGGTCTTATGATAGTCAAATGGCTTGGTCATTCCTGCTTTCTGCTGGAGGGCGAGGAAAGCATCAGCATTCTTCTCGATCCCTTCTTTGAGGATTCTGTGGGCTACCCTCTGCCCAAACTGAAGACGGATGCGGTCCTGGTCAGCCATGAGCACACCGATCACAATAATGTCCAAGCCGGAGGAGCCGGCTCCCAGGTGATCTCCGGACCGGGCGAGCATAGCTATATGGGATTGAGCATCAGGGGTATAAGATCCTATCACGACCAGAAGAGGGGGCGGCTAAGAGGGAAGAACACCATATTCTGCTTCACTCTGGATGATATCAGGATCTGTCATCTGGGCGATCTGGGGCACATATTGAGCCGGTCTCAGATAAGCGAGATCGGCCCCGTGGACCTGCTCTTCCTGCCTGTGGGCGGGAGATACACCATTGATGCTAAAGCCGCCGATGAGGTTCTCGAGCAGCTTCACCCCGCCCTGGTCGTTCCCATGCACTACCGAACCGGGAGGCTTTGCTTTGAGCTGGAAGGATTGGACGGCTTCCTCGAAGGCAAGAGTGAGGTGTACAGATATGATCTCCTGCATCTGACAAAGAAGGATTTGGCGGGAGCGGTGCGGGTGGCTGTTCTGTCCTGTCCTGCGGCGGAGGAAGAGGCCGATCGATAGATTAATAACCACCTGCTGCAAGGTAGCTCTCGAAGCCCGGTAGTGTAGCGGTCAATCACAGGAGGCTCTGGACCTCCTTACCTAGGTTCGAATCCTGGCCGGGCTACCATTCTTCTCCTGCACTAGATCAGAAGATAGCCCATCTTTGCCGGACTAATCTATCCCCTGGCTTTTGGTCTCAGGGCTCCAGGCGGCTTTTCTTCAGATCTTCCATGGCTTCCGGGGTGAGATGGATCTCGGCCAGTTGTATGGCTCCCATGGAGGAGATCATCCTGGTCATCATCTCCGAAATGGAGCGTCCAAGAGCATCATCCCTACTGGAGAGAGCCATGGAAAGGGCACAGCCAAGGTTGTAGGCGGTCCAGCTGGCATATGTGAAATGGACCATTAGATCCTCCATGCCCCCATCTATCCAGGGGCCCTCCGAGTCGGGCCAGATCACTCTGGACCGGATATTCTTGGGGCTTGAGATCTCCGCCTCAAATTGAACCAGGCCGTCTAGCATTATTTCACATTCCTGCAATGCTGGATTTCGCGCAATTGATCACTGTTCATATGCGCGTTCATCCCTATTCAATATTGCTATGGCCGAACTGATGCCTTCCTGCCACCGGGATTATAGCCGGATAAAGCCGATCTAACTGCATTATGAAAATAATCTCGCCAGTATAGTTCCTAATTCGAGACTGGTGATGCAGAAGTTCTAGGCAAGCCTTAATAAGCTTTTAGTCAGTTAACAGGATATTGTGGGCAAATCTAGATTGTCAACTGAGAACCGGCTGATGGCCTTGCTTCTGGGCGTCTTCATCGTCCTCATGGCTCCAGCATCATCCCAAGTGGAAGAGGAATCTTCACTTCAGGGCACATTGATCCAAGCTGAGGAAAGCATTCAAAGGGCCATAGATGCGGCCAGTCCGGGAGATATCTTGATCGTAGAGAGCGGTGTATATCATGGTTCTATAAATATAACTAAGACAATATCCATGATCGGAAGAGATAGCGGCGCCGGGCCGCCGGTGATAGACAGCGACAGCAACGGCAGCGCCGTTATTCTCTCCGCCGAGGGCATATATTTTGAGGGCTTCCGAATAATAAATTCCAGCCGAACGGAAGAGGATGCTGGCTTGAAGCTGATCTCAAATAAGAATGTCCTCATAGACAATGTCGTTGCTCAAAACAATGGAACAGGCATCTTATTGTCCGGCTCGCAAGAAAACCAGATCATAAATAATACAATTCTAGAAAACGGCCTTCACGGCATATCCCTGGATCCAGACTCGTCGCGAAATAACATCTCCGCAAATTCAATTAAGGGTAATGACGGCAGCGGAATTGCACTGTGGAACAACAGCGATGAAAATATCCTGCAAGAAAATGACCTCTATTCAAATCAAGTGGGCATAAGCCTCTGGGACGGATGCGATCGAAATCAGCTATTCGGCAATAACATCCGCTTCAATGCCTTTAGTGGAATTCAGATCTACAAAAGCATGGAGAATATGATAAACCAGAATGCCGCAATGTTCAATAATTATTCCGGAATAGCTGCCGTCTCCTCAATAAATAGCAGGATCACAGATAATAATGTAAGCCGGAATAAGTATGGCATAAATCTGGCCGGAGCCAGCGGAGACTCAATCGCAGGAAATGATGCAATATCTAATCAGATGCAGGGGATCAGAGTATCCGACTGCATCAATATAAGCCTCAAGAAAAACCGATTGCATGGAAATCGGGATGCAATCTTGATCAAAGGCTCACAGTCCATTGATGCATATTCAAACAATGTCAGCCTTAATGAGCAGGGAATGGCCCTCCAGGATTGCCGGCTCTGCAGGATCGATGAGAATGTAGCTCTGAAAAATGGCAATGGACTGGTTCTGGCATTATCATCTCAATGTATGATCTCCTCTAATAAAATACTTCATAACCGTCTTGAGGGGCTGGCTCTGGGAAGCTCGCACGGCAATCTGATCCAGGAAAACGAGATAGAAGGCAATTACGACGGCATCTACATGGATAATTCAACAAATAATTCGATCCAAGTCAATTATGCATTCGGCAACACCGATCATGGAATATTGCTCTCTAATAACTCCAGCCGCAATATCCTGAAGGACAACCAATGGGAGGAGAACGGATGGGGTCTTCTCCTGACCCAGTCCAGCCATAACATTCTGATCAATAACATTGCCAAAAACAACTACTATGGCCTATATCTTTCTTCATCCGAGGGCAATAACCTGTCCCGAAGCATACTTTCTGGAAATATTTATAATTTTGGAGATATCGGATTTAAAAGCCCGAACTTCGTGGACCTCACCAATACCGTAGATGGAAAGCCGATCTACTATCTCTGGGGCAAGTCGGAGATCACCATCGACGGCAGATCAAGGGCGGGAGCGGTCTATTGCATTGATTGCAGAAATGTCACCATCAAAGGCCTATCCATCTCCAATAACAGCAGAGCAATCTACTTTATGAACACCACTGGATCGAATATAGACGGCAATGCCATAAGAGGCTGCTGGAATGGCATCTTCCTGGACCGCTCTTCAGGCAATCTAATTGATGCAAATGATGTTAGCGGCACTGAAAATGCACTATTCCTGGATAGCTCAGAGGGCAATATCCTGAAGGCCAATAGAGCCATCGACAATTCCTATGGAATAGTGCTCGAGAGATCCAGCCGCAATTCCATAGCCTCAAACCTGGCCAAAATCAATTATGCTGGCCTTGTAATGACCGGACTCAGCGATGCAAACACAGTACTGGAAAATGAACTGGGTGGAAATGGCATAGGAATCTTTTTGAATGCCTCCTCCGGCAACTTATTCCATCAAAACAACGCCAGCAGAAGCGAGTTTGTGGGCATTGATATTGTAAATTCAAGCAGAAATGAGATCAATGGAAATAAAGTTTCAGCATGCTGGCTGGGCATATATCTAAAGCAATCAGAGGAGAACCTCATCCAAGATAATGAGATCATTGAAAATCAAAAGAGCGGTCTGTATTCTTTTGAATCCGATTCTAACAACTTAAGCAGAAATGCAGTTCATGCCAATGGATTGGATGGAATAGCCATGGATGGGTCGCATAACAATACCTTGAATGCCAATTTAGCTCAAGATAATTTGAGGACAGGAATAAAGATTACGAACTCCAGCCAGGACAGACTGGAGAAGAACATTGCAGAGGAGAATTCCTGGGGAATCTACATTGAGAATTCCAGTCGAGAGGTAATGAGAAGAAATTTTATGATAGGGAATAAATATAATTTCTATTCGCGTGGATATAACGATATCGATGCCTCCAATATAGTCAAAAGCGCATCCATAAAAGGAAATGGCTCCGTATATTATCTGGTAAATGATTCGAACAGGATCATAGATCAGTCATCGAATGCGGCAGTGATCTACTCCCTGAACTGCACCAATATAACCATGAGATCCCTCAACCTAACCAATAATGTCTATGGCATCCTGCTGGACAACAGCACCGGAATCGAAATAGAAGGATCAAAGCTGGCCGAGAACATGGTGGGGATGAGCCTATATGCCTGCAACAACAGTAATCTGGAAGGCAATATAATCCTAGCCAATGAAAGGGATGGGCTTGAGATAATTGCTTCGGATAATAATTCCATTCAGAGAAACAACATAAGCAATAATGAGATGAATGGCTTTGTCCTGGCCAATTCATCAGGCAATGCTATCTCCTTTAATCGGATGGGAGACAACATCGTTTCTGGTATCCATCTCAATTCTTCCTCGGGAAATTCCCTCCATTCAAATCTGGTCTTTGGAAATGGTGCGGGGATGCTTCTTGACTTCTCCGGAGGAAATGCACTCTGGGGTAACAGGATCGAAAATTCGGGCTGCAACTTCAACGTCAACGGCAGCGGATATGTGGACTTCGAGAACAACATATCCTCGAGCAATCTGCTCAACGGCAGGCCCATATATTATCTTTTCAACCTCTCAGATGTGGTACTTGACTCCAGCAGCGGGGCAGGATCGGTATTCGGTCTTTATTGCTCCAACCTGACCATTGAGAATCTTGACCTCAGAGAGAGTTATCAGGGAATCTGCCTGCGCAATACCACCGGCTCCAAGGTAATTGGCAACAGACTGACAAACAACACCTATGGCCTGTCCTTGTTCGGCTGTGAGAATAATATCCTGGAGGACAATACTGCAATCGAGAGCCAATTCGGCTACATCCTGAACTTCTCGGAGAGAAATAAGCTCTCTCGCAACCGGGCTGTTGGCAGCTTGGCTTGCGGCATGTACCTTCATGGCTCCGGGCAGAACGTCCTCAAGGATAACCTGATGGAGGGATGCCGCCATGGCCTTGCTGCAGATCGGGAAAATGACATCGATATCTCAAATAGGATCAACGGATTGTCAGCATTTTTCCTGGTCAATGAGAGCAATAGGGTTCTGGATGGCTCCTCTGCTGCAAGCACAATCTTCTGCTTCAACTGCAAAAATATCACCATTAGGGATCAGAACATCAGCTCCGCTTGGCATGGAATATCCCTCTTCAACACCACAGACACTCTGATTGAAAGAAATAATCTCAGCCGAAATCTGCAGGGAGTATTCCTGGACAGATCCTCTGGAAATGTCTTAAGAGGAAATCAGATCGTATATAACTACAGGAACGGTATCCAATTATCTTATTCTCATCAGAACGATCTGCAGGAAAACCTGGCCGCATTCAACGACAATGGCATCTGTCTTCTTGATTCAAATGCCAATACCATCGCCTCAAATGATATCTCTGACAATGCGGAGAAGGGAATCTGGCTTACCCATAGCCATATGAATAACCTGACCAACAACAGCGCAGATCACAATGGCCAGGGAATCCTTCTGGAATCATCAGGCGGCTCTAGCCTGTTTAACAACAGCATGTCCTCCAATCAATACAACTTTGCCCTTTGGGCGGAAGAACGGCCTCATCTGATGCAATCCATCGGACCGGACAACCTGGCGGATGGAAAGCCAATCCTCTTCCTCATAGGATCAGAGGGAAGAGTGATAGACAGGAGCGATAATGCCGGGGCGATATATTGCATTGACTGTAGCGATATGGCGGTCCAGGACCAGGAGATCAGCAATTCCTCTTATGGCATCTGCCTGTACAATACCACGCAATCCCGGGTGTTCAACTGCAAGATCAGAGACTGCGAGAAGGGTGTCATGCTCATCGAGTCGGAAGACAACCTTATCGATGATAACCACATCCAGAGCAACGGCTTTGGCATTTACCTGAAGCATTCCCTCTCCAACCTGATCTCACAGAATATGGTATATAGGAGCCTGGAAGATGGCATCAAGCTGCTTGAGTCAGATGGAAATGCCATCTTGAAGAACAGGATTGAATCCAGCCATCGGAGCGGCATCTATCTCGATCCTTCTAACCGCAATAACGTTACATCGAATTTTATCTCCGACAATGGTGCAGACAATGTGAACCACGGACCTGGGAGCGAGAGCAATAATTTAAGAAACAATGGGATTGTGGCGGCACCTCCTTCACCCAGGGTCAAGACCGAAGGGGAAGAGGAGAGAATTGACTATTCCGCTCTGGTTGAAGCGGAGAGGTCCAAGCTGTGCATGGGCAATATAGCTTTTGAGCCGGAAAGAGAGATGATTGTGGGGGAGGTGCACAGGGTAGAGGCCAGGATATCGATCAACCTGACGGTACAGGATCTGATCGCTGGTCTGTCATCTTCGGAAAAGGTAAAGGTGGAAAGCATTCCTGTCAGCACCTTCATGAAGGTCAGGCTCACCGGTCCAAAGTTCGATATATCTCCCATAACCGATGAAAGGCAACTGGTGGCCAAGAGCGGCTATCGGGAGTGGCTCTGGGATGTCACCCCGCTCGAGCCGGGAAAGCATGATCTTACGTTGTCTGCCTTTGCCGAGATAATCCTGCCCGGACAGGAGCCGATGACAGTTGATGACAGGGTATTCTGCAGCCATATAGAGGTTATGGCAAAAGAAGAGCCTGTGGCGGAGAAGACAGAGGGATTCATCAAGAAGAACTGGCAGTTCATTGTGGGAACTCTGATCATGGGATCCGGGCTGCTAAAATGGATACTGGGCAAGATCAAGGCCAAATCCAGTAGAGCAAGAAAACGGGAGGAAGAAAAGGAGGAAAATAAGGCCGAAGAGCAGAATCAGGAAAAGGCCGAGGACGCGGCCAAGAAGCAATGAGATTCATTGGTGTGATTGATAAATTGCGAATGGGCATTAGGGCCAGCGGTAGCATCTCCACTGTTTACATAGCCATCATACAGCGCCGCCACAGATCCAAGATCATACACAGGATGTGTCAAAGCACTGAAATTCCCAATCCTCGGGAGGCTTCCAGTCATCTGGCCAGCTCTCTTCACTCTTTTTTCCCAGAATCAGCACGGAGCTGTCATAGGCGGGATTTATATCGCAGCCTTCCGGCGAGATCGCCTCCACCTTGACCTGATTGACCTGCCTTCCGCCGCCTGTAACCTGAACCAGGTACATTATGGATACGGCGTAATTCGGCTTTAAAGATACGATATTCCAGACCATGGTATTGCTCTCGCGGTCATAGCTGGTGACATCAGGAGTTGCCTCGATCAGCTTCATGCCCCGGGGCAGGCTATCGGTGACTGTAAGGCTGGGGGTGCAGTTGCCATGGTTCTCTATTCTCAGCAGATACCAGACCAGATCGCTGGCGGACTCATTGACAAAGGCCCTTTTCTTGACCACGATCTGATCGCTCTGGGAGGGTGCACATGGCAGCCATCCGCACTCCAGAACGGAGATATTGCTGGCAGAAGCCCAGCCGGCTGCATGGTTTCCTGCCGCCTGCGCTCTGTTGACCAGCCTGTTGCTCAGGTTCTCCCCTATCTCCAGCCAGAGGATGATCTCTGATCTTTCTCCCACCGGCAGGTGGGTAAGAGACCAGTTGGCGCTGGACTGGGCAAGGCTGGGCCGGAGGGAGGAGTTGACATAAACCGCCCCGGGAGGGAATAGGTCGTTGACATATATGGGCGAGAGCATCTCATTGCCGTCGTTTTCGATAGTGATTTTGTATCTGGCATAGATCCGGCTCTGGTTTTCCGGCTTGACGATCTGGCCTTCCTTGATCACATTGATATGGGGGCGGTCGAATCGAGCGGTTCCCTGCAGGCTGGTCTTGTATCGGATGGAGTACCGGCCCAGGTACTCCTGCTCCAGGTCCATATTGCCCTCTATAGCCTGGCGGTAGCTGGCTTTTCCGGTGAAGTTGGCCCGGCTTTGAATATAGTTCAGGCCCGCCACCTGTGTCTCCTTATCCATCTGTATCAGGCTTCTGTACTCCTCCTCCAGAAGGGTTCTTCCCGGATCTCGGGAATAGATGCCCTCCGACCATTTCAATGATTGATTGGGCCAACGGGGGACGGCCTGGCTCAGGTCAACCGGAGAGCTGGACAGATTGATATCCTTGTGGATGAAGTTGGTGTAGGTCTCGATCGCCTCTTCAGCAGAGTAATTTCCAGTTCCTGCTTCATGGCTCCTCTGGCTGCTTCCGACTCTCCGGTCCCCGGCCACGAATCCCGTGCCCGAGGCGGATCGCCTCGAACTTAATCCAGAGCCGTATTCGTCTATCTTCTGATAAACCTTGAAGCTTCCAGCATAGTCGTCCTGAGAATCGAGGAACGTCTTCTTCCCGTCCTGGCTCTTTTCTCTTGCCCCAAACTGACCCCGCCCCTCGAACTCAGAGTAGAGATCCACGACAGACTCGTTTTCGTCCAGCTTGATCCGACTGTCCAGGCTGATGTTTTTGGCATGGGAGACGGATCCGGTCATGGACAGGCCTGTGACACGGTTTCTGGCCTGGATCTTCTCGGTCCAGAGAGAGGAGGAGTTGAGGGTGCGGCTGCCGTAAAGGCTGAGAGTTACCGGCTGGTGCATGGCTGCCATTGACCTGTTCGCCTGGATGGATTTGTTCTCGGTAATAATGCGAAGCTCTTCTTCGCTCTCATAGGTACCGCTGCCGTGTTCCCGGTTGGACAGCTCCGTGCCCGCCTCTCCCAGGACAGTAACCATAGCTGTATCCTCGCTCTGCCATTTGATGCTGGAGGAGAGGGCATAGACGGTATTCTTTATTACGAACTGGGGAAGGGTGGTGGAGTAGTCATCGGCCACATTGACAAATCCCTCTCCGGATACAGATGAGGTCATATCGAACCTGAAGTTTCTATCCGGGACCTGGACGATCAATGTGATCACAGCGCACTGGCCGGGGGATAGGGTTCCCAGGTGCCATTTGCCGTCCTCTCCCGTATCCATGGAGCTGTAGAGAAGGATGAGCTGCTTATCGACTACATCCCAAGCCACTACATCCTCCAGGGACATGCTGCCATCGTTGCAGATGGTGATGGTATAGGTGATGTTCTCGCCGCGCTTGACCGTCTTCCGGTCCGCCTCCTTGCTTACATTGAGGGAGAAGATATCCACCTCGGCAATGTCCGATGCGAAGATCTGGCTGCCATTCTCGGTGGTGGCTGTGACTTCAGCCATATTGGTCTGCAAACCAGAAGCATCTTCATTTACCCTGGCCGTCAGGATTATAGGCATCGAGCCTCCAGGCTCCATGAAGCCCAGGTCCCAGGTTACAAGACCGCCGGATGCTGTCCCATTGCTGTCATCCGAGACATAACTCATGCCTTGGGGCAGGGTGTCATTGACCCGGACCGATGTCAGATTCATCTGGCCGGTGTTGCTCACATTGATGCGGAAGGTCACAGGGTCCGAGGCCTGGGCAAAGGCAGGATCGGCCTCCTTTTCTATGCTGATGTTCGCCCCGGCGTTCAGCTTCAGGGAGGCTTCGTCGCTCAGATTCAGGCCGTCGGCAGAGATGGCCCGGACGCTGGCCTGGCTGATCAGGGTTTCAGGAAGGGGATCTTCAAGAAGGGCCAGCAGACCGATTTCTCTGCTCTCTCCCGGCCCCAGAGGCTCGGGGTCCTGCCAGCGCAGGATATGGGTGCCGTTCGGCTCCAGCCTGATATCCGGCTCCGGCCCGCTCTCCACAGATACGCCGGCAATTCCCGAGGATAGCTGGTTGGTGATATTGATGTCTCTGATCTCGGAGTCGCCCAGGTTGGTTATCTTCAAGAGATATTGGGCCTGGCTGGTGGGCGGGGTGGTCTGGAGGGAGCCATCAAGAGA
>ENA-UOWE01003664-UOWE01003664.1-activated-sludge-metagenome-genome-assembly--contig:-NODE-3664-length-15509-cov-7.502394_pt1 | contig 15509 bp, 9 predicted proteins | sample MGYA00249841_ERZ761562 | MGnify/ENA primary metagenome ERZ761562 (study PRJEB28883, sample SAMN05720200) | activated sludge metagenome | isolation source: Anaerobic digester | place: Japan... | reverse complement strand
TGTGATGTTTACGGGGTCAGACCCCTAAACATCACTAAGCCATAAAATTCTAATTTTTCAAAAAATGTTAATTGCGCTTGACAGAATTAATAGTTATTGATAATGTATAAATAATTATATTTGGAAAGTTAATTAATTTTTGCTAAATTGGTTTTTTATTATTCATCACTTTTTTATTGAATTTTTGATTTAGCTCCAAAAACCTAATTGGGTATTTTTTTGTTTGGAAACTTTTTTATTAAAATAAATTCTAAAATAATATCACCTTCGTCATCTTTAGATTAAAAAACTAAAAGGTGGGTTGTGGAGATTCGTTTATGAAAACTAAAATCAAAGATTTTTCTAAAAGCAAGATATCTTATCCCTTGCCGAGCTTAATTTTTTTACAACAAGAAAGCGGCCGACAATTTTGGGAAGAAGAATTAAAAGAGCTTTTTGCCGAGATTTCGCCAATTCGGGATTACACTGGCAAAGAATATGAGCTTTACTTTTTAGATTATCAGCTTGGCAAGCCAAATTATGCTTCTGGTTATGAGGCCCGAGAAAATAATGATTCCTATGTGGCGCCCTTAAGAGTTAAGGCAAAGTTAGTAAATTTGGTTACTAAACGAGTTCAAGAGCAGGAGATATTTTTCGGTAATTTTCCCCTTTTAACCGACAGGGGCACTTTTATTTTAAATGGAGTAGAAAGAGTAGTGATTTCTCAACTTATTCGTTCGCCCGGCGTATTTTTTCCTTTAAGCATTAATAAAGGCAAACGTTGTTTCGGTGCTAAATTAATTCCTAATCGGGGTTCTTGGTTAGAATTTGAGACCGAAGGTTCAAATATTATTTCTGTAAAAATAGACCGCAAAAGGAAAATTCCTGCAACAACTTTGCTGAAAGCTTTGGGCGGTTACAACGATGATGACATTAAAGAAATTTTTTCGGTTTATGATAATGGAGAAATAAAATATATTGAAGAAACACTAAAAAAAGACCCAGCCCATAATCAAGAAGAAGCGCTTTTGGAAATTTATCAGCGTTTAAGAGCTGGAGAAATGGCTAATCCAGATTCGGCTCGGGAGTTAATTTTTAATATGTTTTTTAATTTTGACCGTTATGATTTAAGCAAGGTGGGGCGCTGGAAGTTATGGTCTCGTTTGCCAGAATTAAAACCGAAAAAAGACAGGGAGATTGCTACGAAAGATAGAATTTTAGCCGTAGAAGATATTATTGCTATAATGAAAGAAATAATTCGTTTAAATAACGACCCTTATTCTAATCCAGACCAAATTGACCATTTAGGAAATCGTCGGGTTAGAACTTTAGCTGAATTATTATCTAATAAATTAAGAATTGGATTGGTGCGAATGGCAAGAATTATTAAAGACCGAATGTCTATTTTAGAGCATGAAAATGTTACGCCAATGCAATTAATTAATCCTCGTCCGTTTTCTGCTCAAGTCACTCAGTTTTTTACTACTAGTCAATTTTCTCAATTTATGGATAATACCAATCCATTGTCGGAACTAGAACATAAAAGGCTCTTAACTGCTACTGGCCCCGGCGGGCTTACTCGGGAAAGAGCTGGTTTTGATGTTAGAGATGTCCAGCCCTCTCACTATGGCCGTATTTGTCCAATTCAAACTCCTGAGGGAGCTAATGTAGGTTTAGTTACTCACTTGGCTCTTTATGCTCGTTTGAATCCTTATGGGTTTTTAGAAACCCCATATTACAAAGTGGAAAATGGGCGAGTTACGAAAGAAATTTATTATTTAGATGCAAATGCTGAAGAGCGATATAATATTGCTCCAGCTAGTATTAATATAGATGAAAATAATCATATAGTAGATGCAAGAGTAGAAGCGAGAATAAAAGGGGAGCCAGGTGAAATTGAGAGAGAGTTTATTGATTTTATTGATGTTTCTCCTCAACAATTTATTTCCGTTTCTACTTCTTTAATTCCCTTTTTACAAAACGATGATGCTAACCGCGCTCAAATGGGTTCTAATATGCAACGTCAAGCTGTGCCATTAGTCAATCCAGAAGCGCCCTTGGTGGGAACCGGTATGGAGGCTTCGGTAGCAAAAGGTTCAGGACAATTAATAACCGCGGTTGAGGCAGGCAAGGTCATTAAAGTTGATGCCAAGGAAGTTAAAGTTAAAGGTGAATCTGGAGTAATTTCTTATCCAGTTAGAATTTTTGATCATACTAATCAATACACTTGTTTTCATCAAAGGCCGGTAGTAGAGTTAGGAGATTTAGTTAAAAAGGGAGATGCTTTAATAGAAGGAGGTTCAGTAGCAGATGGCCGATTAGCCTTGGGCCGAAATTTATTAGTTTCTTTTATTTCCTGGCGAGGCAATACTTTTGAAGATGCAATTGTGTTATCAGAAAGAGTAGTGCGAGACGATGTTTTTACTTCAGTTCATATTGAAGATTTTTTCTGCGATGTTAGAGAAACCAAATTAGGACCAGAATTAACCACTTCAGATATTCCCAATGTAGGTGAAGATAAATTAAAAGATTTAGATGAAGAAGGAATTGTAAGAATAGGCGCTGAAGTGGGACCTAATGATATATTAGTAGGAAAAATTTCTCCCAAAGGCGAAGCAGATTTAAGCGCTGAAGAAAGATTATTGCGGGCTATTTTTGGAGAAAAAGCTAAAGAAGTGAAAGATACCTCATTGCGCTTAGAACACGGGAAAAGAGGCCGAGTTACTGATGTAAGAGTTTTTTCTCGCAGCGATGGTTATAGTTTAGAGCCGGGCGTAATTAAAAGAATTAGAGTCAGAGTTTCTGAAGTTAGAAAAATTAGAGTGGGAGACAAATTGGCTGGTCGCCACGGCAATAAGGGTATTATTGCTAAAATTTTGCCAGTAGAAGAAATGCCGTTTTTAGAAGATGGTACACCTGTGGATATTGTTTTAAACCCTTTATCAGTAGCGTCGCGTATGAATTTAGGGCAAATTTTAGAAACTCATTTTGGCTTGGCAGTTAATAAGCTTGGTTATGTGGCTAATACGCCAGCTCTTTCTGGGGCCAATGAAGCTGTTATTAAAGATGAATTAGAAAAAGCTGGTTACCCTCGAGATGGCAAGCTTACTTTATATGACCCGGAAACTGGCGAATCTTTTCCAGAAAAGATTACTGTAGGTTATATATATATGATGAAATTAGTGCATATGGTAGAAGACAAAATTCATATGCGTTCAATTGGACCTTATTCTTTAATTACCCAACAGCCATTAGGAGGAAAAGCTCAATTTGGTGGACAAAGATTTGGAGAAATGGAAGTTTGGGCATTAGAGGGTTATGGCGCGGCTTATACTTTACAAGAAATGTTAACCATTAAGTCTGATGATGTTTTAGGTCGGGCTGCAACCTATGAAGCAATTTTGAAAGGTGAAAAAATTAAAAATCCAAATATTCCAGCTTCGTTCAATTTACTATTAGCAGAGTTAAAAGCTTTGTCTTTAAATGTAATAATAAAAGGCAAGATTGAAGAGGAACCAGAAGATTAATGAATGCATTATGGCTTTATTATTTTAAGTTTTATTACTAATTAAAAATTAAAAATAATTTATTTAATAAAATGTTTGTTTCAAATTTAGAATTGCTCAAAATTAAACTTGCTTCCCCGGATGAGATTTTGAATTGGTCTCATGGAGAGGTTACTAAGCCTGAAACTATTAATTATCGGACGCAAAGGCCTGAAAAAGATGGTTTATTCTGCGAAAAGATTTTTGGTCCCACCAAAGACTACGAATGTTTTTGCGGAAAATATAAAAGAATTAGATATAAAGGAATTATCTGTGACCGTTGCGGGGTAGAGGTGACTAAATCTTCGGTTAGACGCGAAAGAATGGGGCACATTAAATTAGCTACCCCGGTTTCCCATATCTGGTTTTTGAAAGGAATGCCGTCTCGTATCGGAACTGTTTTAGGGTTGCCAACACATAAAGTTGAAGAAGTAATTTATTTTATTTCTTATATTGTAACGAGTGTCAACGAAGAGCTTAAAGAAAAAGTTTTAGAGGATATTGAAGAAGAATTTCAGGTCAAGACCAAAGAAGTTAAGAACATGATTAAAAACTCTGCGAGTTCAGAAAAAGTTAAAGAAAAAAAACAAGAAGAAGCACTAGAACAATTAAAGATAGCTCGAGAGAATGCTAAACAAGAACTTAATTTATTAAAACCGAGGCAAATTTTGAGCGAATTAGAATATCATGAATTATCATTAAAATATGGTGAGGTTTTTGAGGCTGGCACAGGGGGAGAAATAATTCGTAATATCTTTGAAAAGATTGATTTAAATAAAGAAATTGCTAAATTAAAAGAACAAATAGAAAATAAAAAACCTTCCGAAGACAAACGTATGCTTTTGCGCCGACTGCGCTTGCTTCAAGAAATGAAACAAGCAGATGTTCGGCCAGAATGGATGTTTATTACGGTTTTGCCGGTTTTACCTCCTGATTTAAGGCCAATGGTCCAGTTAGATGGCGGGAGATATGCTTCTTCGGATTTAAATGATTTATATCGCCGCGTTATTAATCGCAATAATCGCTTAAAATATCTTTTAGAAATTGGAGCGCCGGATGTTATTGTGAGAAATGAAAAAAGAATGCTTCAAGAAGCCGTTGACGCCTTAATAGATAACAAAATGAGGAAAGGAACAACTATTCAAGCTTCTACTGGCGGTCGCCGTTTATTAAAAAGCTTGGCCGATATGCTTCAAGGAAAACAAGGTCGGTTTAGACAAAATCTTTTAGGTAAAAGAGTGGATTATTCTGGCCGAAGTGTAATTGTGGTTGGTCCAAACTTAAAATTAAATGAATGCGGTGTCCCCAAAAAAATGGCTTTAGAATTATTTAAACCATTTGTAATAAAAAAACTTTTAGACAAAGAATTAGCTTATAATGTTCGCGGAGCAGTTCGTTTAATTGAGGAAGAAAGCGATGATATTTGGGATGCGCTAGAAGAAGCAGTTCAAGAAAAATTAGTGCTTTTGAATCGTGCTCCGACTTTGCATAGATTAGGGGTGCAAGCTTTTAAGCCGATTTTGATTGAGGGCGAAGCAATTCGTTTACATCCTTTGGTTTGTACAGCCTTTAATGCTGATTTTGATGGAGATCAAATGGCAATTCATTTGCCACTATCAGATGAAGCTCAAGACGAAGCGAGGACAAGAATGTTAAGCAGCTCTAATCTTTTGAAGCCGTCTACTGGTGATCCAATTATGATTCCAACTAAGGATATGGTTTTGGGTTGTTATTATTTAACCAAAATTGTTCCTGGACTTTTAGGCGAGAATAAAATTTTTGCCTCTCCTGAAGATGCATTAATTGCTTATGATTTAAAGAAAATTGATTTACGCGCCTCTATTAAAGTTCGTTTAATTGAAGATGGCGATTTTATAGAGACGAGTGCCGGTAGAATTATTTTTAATCAAGTCTTGCCAGCTGGGTTTGAATATCAAAATGAGGTGATGGATTCTAAAAACATTAAAAAAATGATTAACAAAATTGTTGATATATATGATAAAAACTCTGTTGAAACCTTAGATAAAATTAAAGAAATAGGATTTAAGTTTGCTACTTATTCTGGCATTACTTGGGGGATGGACGATTTAACTGTTCCAAAAGAGAAAAAAGCTTTGATTGAAGAAGCTGAGAAAAAAATTAAAGAAGTGGAAAATTATTTTGAGAAAGGGCTTTTAACTAAAGAAGAAAAAAGTAATCAAGTTATTGAGATTTGGAAAAAAGTTAAAAGCGAAATTGAAAAATTGGTGCCCAAAAGCATATCTGCTCAAAGCCCGGTATTTTCAATTGTTGATTCTGGTTCGCGAGGTTCTTGGTCTCAGCCGGTGCAGATGGCGGGTATGAAAGGATTGGTCGCCAATCCTGCTGGTCAAATTATAGAATTAGCTATTAAAAATTCTTATAAAGAGGGTTTTGATGTGTTGGAGTATTTTATTTCTACGCATGGGGCGCGAAAAGGAACAGCAGATACAGCTCTTCGTACTTCTACTTCTGGTTATTTAACAAGAAGATTAGTAGATGTGGCGCATGATGTTATTATTAATGAAGAAGATTGTGGTGACGAGGAAGGACTTGTAATGTTAAGGAAAGATGCTGATGATGTTAATCAAGATTTTATTCATAAAATTTTTGGGAGAGTGGCTTTAGAAAAAATTGTTAATCCGGAAACTGGAGAAGTTATAGTAAAAAAGGGTAATTTAATTGATTTAGCTGCGGCTAATAAAATTAAATTTTTAAATATTCCAAGTGTAAGGGTGCGTAGCCCGTTGACTTGTAAAAATAGGCGAGGTCTTTGTAAAAAATGCTATGGATTAGATTTGGGTTGGAAAAAAGTGATTGATATTGGAGAAGCAGTGGGAGTAATTGCAGCCCAAGCAATTGGTGAACCGGGCACTCAGCTCACAATGAGAACATTTCATACTGGCGGAGTAGCTGGAGAAGCAGATATTACTCGTGGTTTGCCGAGAGTAGAAGAAATTTTTGAGCGTCGCACTCCCAAGGGGGAAGCAGAGATTTGTTTGAAAGATGGAATAGTGGAGCAAGTAGACGAAAAAGCTGGTTTAATTAAAATAGCCGTAATAAATAATAAAGATAAAGATAGAGACAAAGATATTGAAAAAGATGAATATGAGGGCAAAATTAAAAATAAAGACAAAGACAACCATCTAATGGAATACAAAATAGCGCCCAATATTGAGATTTTAGTAAAAGAAGGGGATATAGTTAAAAAAGGAGATCCCCTAACGGTTGGTTCTTTAGATTTAAAAAAGATGCATAAGTTGGTAGGGAAAGAAGCTACCCAATCTTATATTATTAAAGAAGTTCAAAGAGTTTATGTTTCTCAGGGTGTTTCTATACACGATAAACACATAGAAATTATTGCAAGGCAAATGTTTTCACGGGTAAAAATTAAAGACCCGGGCGACAGCCTTTTTGGCACCGAAGAAATCATTAGCCGCCCTCGTTATTTAGAAGAAAATGAAAAACTAGAAAAAGAAGGAAAAAAATTAATTGAAGCAGAAGAAACTATTTTGGGCGTTAGTAAGGTTGCCCTTAACACAGATAGTTTTTTGTCAGCTGCTTCATTCCAAGAAACCTCTCGAGTTTTAATAGAAGCTTCTCTTAAGGGAGAGGAAGATACATTGAAGGGATTAAAAGAGAATGTGATTATTGGGAAGTTAGTCCCAATTGGCACGGGCTTTCCAAAGCGCAAAACAACCTAACTAAATTAAATCTAAATTTAAGAATACACAATAAATTTGCGCGCATTTAGTATTGTTTATCTGTTATTATATATTAGAACACAAATAATAGCTAAAATAAATACGAGACTTGCCTAAATAAGATTTTTTGGTATAATAAAAATATCAAAAGTTGTTCTTATTTTATGGATACATTTACTTTTTCAATTATAGTTATTTTATTTTGTTTGGTTGGGCTTATTATTTTAAGTTTTATAAATTTAGTAAGTCGCGTAAAGGGGCAAACAAAATCTGCTTTCCAAAAAATTGGAGAACAGATTAAACAGAGGATAGCGGAGAGAATTGTTTTAGCGGTGGTAACGCGCCGTAAGAATTTTTATCAAGCCATTGGGCAAATAATAAAGATTATTTTTAATTCGTTTAAGACAGTTTTTTCAAAAATTAAAAGCAATTACCAAAAAGGCAAGGGAAACAATCAAGGCGCCAAAAGTAAAAAACATATTAAAATTAAGCCAAAATCAACCAAAGACAAAAACAAAGATAACAATAAAGAGTAAAGTATAAAATTAAATATAAAATAAAAATATGGGATCAATTTTATTAGTCATTGTAATTCTTGTTATTTTAATTGCAGGATATATAGCTGTCACTTATAATAATTTAGTGATGAGGCGTAATCGTACTCAAGAAGCATGGTCAGATATTGATGTTCAACTTAAAAGGAGATACGACTTAATTCCTAATTTAGTGGAGACTGTTAAGGGTTATGCTGCTCACGAAAGTGGTACTTTTGAAAAGGTAGTCCAAGCTCGCAATGCCGCAATGGCAGCGCAAGGAACCAAAGAGAAAGCCCAAGCAGAAAATGTTTTAGGCAATACCCTTAAAACTTTATTCGCCGTAGCGGAAGCCTATCCCGACCTAAAAGCCTCTCAAAATTTTATTCAATTACAAATGGAATTGCGCGACACAGAAGATAAAATTCAGGCTGCGCGTCGATTTTATAACAGCAACGCTTTAGATCTTAAAACTAAGATTGAAACATTTCCATCTAATATTGTAGCTAATATGTTTGGATTTAAGCCAGTAGACTTTTTTGAACTTGAAAACGCAGAAGAAAAAGAAGCGCCCAAGATTAATTTTAAGGATTAAATTTTTAATTAGATTTTTTAATAAAATCTAAATTAAGGCAATGATTAAATTGTCGCAATTAAGATTATTTTTACAATGAAAAATTTAAAAAAAACTATTATTAAGCACAAAAAGAAGTTGCGCAAAAAGTTTAATAAACTTAGCCCAAAGGACCAAAGAAGAATGGGTATTGCTAAGAAAAAATAAGTTAATTAAAAGCGCTTGGCTTAAAGCCAAGCACTTTCATCTTGTATTATTTCTATGGCAACTCTATACTCTCAAGCAGAAAATAATATTCGGAAAACATTTGCTTTAATTTTTGTTTTTGCTCTTGTTATAATTTTTTTAGGCTGGTTGTTTGGTCAAATTTTTGATTCCAGTTTTTTTGTTTACTGCGCTGTTTTTATAAGTATCATAATGAGTTTTTCTTCTTATTGGTATTCAGATAAAATTGTATTGAAAACTACCGGAGCAGAGCCAATTGAAAAGCAAGACAACCCTGAATTATATCGCCTTGTTGAAAATCTTTGTATTTCTGCTGGCTTGCCAATGCCCAAAATATATATTCTAAATGAAGCTCAGCCAAATGCTTTTGCTACTGGTCGAGATGCTAATCACGCTGCCATTGCTGTTACGCAAGGATTGTTAGCTCGCTTAGAAAGAGTAGAATTAGAAGGGGTAATTGCGCACGAATTGTCTCATATTCGCAATCGTGATATTCTTTTAGAGACTGTGGCTGTAGTTTTAGCAGGCTCAATTTCAATTTTATCAGATTTTTTCTTGCGTTCAGGAATGCGCGGGAGTCAAGATAGGGAAAACAATAATCCTATTTTAATTATTATTGGAATTTTGGCCGCTATATTGGCACCCCTAGCTGCTAATTTATTAAAATTAGCCATTGGCCGCGAAAGAGAATTTTTAGCCGATGCTTCCGGAGCTTTATTAACGCGTTATCCAGAAGGATTAGCAAGGGCATTAGAAAAAATTAGTAGTGATCCTAATACAATGGAACATACTAACAGCGCGGTAGCTCATTTATATATTTCTTCGCCCTTTAGAAGAGAACAAGGAGAAACTTGGTTAGTTAAATTATTTATGACTCATCCTCCTGTGGAAGAAAGGATTGCGGCCTTGCGGGGAATGCGTTTAACCGAAAGAGAAGAAGATAATTTAATTGAGACCTATAATAAATAATATTAATCTTTGACGACTGGTTTTGTTGTGGAGAGATGCAGGAGTGGTTGAACTGGCAGTCCTGGAAAGACTGTATACCGCAAGGTATCGGGGGTTCGAATCCCCCTCTCTCCTCATTTAACTTATCTTTAAAAGCATTTAAACTTAAAATCGGGGGTTCGAATCCCTTCCTTAATTTTCAAAAGTTAAAAGAGGTGTTTTTTGGATGAAGTTTGAACCTTTTTTGACGAAAATCCGGATTGCGAATTTTGATTGCCGCGCTTCGCGCGGCAGAGCAGAAAACTTTTTCCGCTCGGGCGGGGCGGGAAGGAAAGGGGGGTTGGGGAAAAAGGAATTCCCGCCCCGTCCTCGCTTTTTCGCCGCCGCAATTTCTCGTATCTCGCTTTGCGAAATACACCGCCAAGAAGTATTGCCCTTGACCCACCCAACCCATTCGCGGGCAACGACAAGGAACTCCCTAAAATTTTATTGCTAGAAATCAAAATATTTGGTATCATAATATTGAAAGCATAGCATATCATTTCTATACTATCAAATTTGTGAAAATATGGCAACAGAAATAAACATTGGGGAAAATGTAAAGAGGTATCGGAATAGGCAAGGATTATCCCAAGAGGATTTTGCCAAGAAGTCCGGCGTTGAATACACTACCCCGACAAAAATTGAAAGCAATGTAATCAAAAAGCTGTCTATGCTTATTATGGCAAAATTAGCCAAAGCACTCGGCGTTTCTATTGAGGATTTAATCAAGTAAATTTTATGGCGAACAATAACGACAAATACAAAAATCATTCGCGGGAAGAATTGATTGACGAGTTGGAAACTTTGAAAAAAAAGAAGTACGGCCTTGTTTGGGATAAAAAAAACTCGCAGGAAATGCTCGACGCTTTTGTGAACTGGGAAAATGTGCCAGAAAATTTTACGCCAAAACAATTTCCTGTTTTGAAAGAGATTAAAAATAAGGAAATTGAAACCGACAAAAACAAGCCAGTTAATCTGTTAATTGAGGGCGACAATTATCATTCGCTTGCTGTCTTAAATTTTACACACCAAAATAAAATTGATGTCATCTATATTGATCCGCCATACAATACCGGAAATAAAGATTTTATTTTCAACGACAAATTTGTTGATAAAGATGACCCGTGGCGACACTCAAAATGGTTATCTTTTATGGAAAAACGCCTTCGTTTAGCAAAAAATTTACTTAATAAAAATGGCGTAATTTTTATTTCAATCGGCGAAGATGAAGTTGCTCAATTAAAATTGTTATGCGACGAAACATTTGGCGATACAAACTTCATAAATTGTTTAGTTTGGAAAGCTAACCCGAGAGGTCGCGCTATGGATAAATTTTTTGCGACTACAAAAGAGTATATTTTGGTTTATGCGAAAGATTCCTCTGAAATTAAACTTGCCTTGAATAGCATTGAGGATGAAAAGAAATTATCTAAATTTAATTTAAAAGATGATATTTCTTTTTATAAAAAGGGGTATCCTTTACACAATGGCACAAGAGAATTTCATATAAACAATCGGCCAAATCTCGCTTATTCAATTTACTACAATCCTAAAACTGGTGATGCGGTAGCGCGAGACGAAAAAACAAAAGATAAAAACGGATATATATTAAAAGATAATTTCATTGACGAAAATTTAAAAAAGAAGGGATATGTCCGCATTATTCCGCTTATAAACAACCAAACAAAGCAAAGGCGTGTATGGCGTTGGGGTCAAGAAAAATTTTTGAAAGAGTATAAAACTGAACTAATTTTTGTTGAGGAAACAAGCGGATATTATGTTTATCAAAAAGATCGCTTATCCGCTGAAGGTGCAAAGTTTGAAAAATACAAGGATATTATTGAGGATATAAGAACAGATGAAGGCGGTTTGGAGTTGGAGGCAATTTTTCATAAAAAACCATTTAACTTTCCTAAACCAATAAGACTTATTAAATTTTTGATTGGTCTTGTTGAGCAAAAAAACAATTTGCTTATTTTAGATTATTTTGCTGGCTCCGGAACAACTGGCCACGCTGTTTTAGAAATGAACGATTTAGATAATGGTAATAGGCATTTTATTCTTTGCACAAATGATGAAAATAAAATCTGTACGGATGTTTGTTATCCAAGATTGGAAAGGGTTATAAGTGGCTATAAAAATTTTGACGGAGATGATGTTGCTGGCATGCCCGGGAACTTAAAATATTTTAAAACCGATTTTGTCGGTTCGGACTCAACAGATAAAAACAAACGAGATTTAGTGAATAAGTCCGCCGAGATGATTTGTATTAAAGAAGACATTTTTGATCTGGCCGCTGACGGCGGACTGGATTATAGAATTTATCAAAAAGGCAAAAAGTTTTTAGGCGTTATTTTTGAACTTGACGCGATAGCGGATTTCAAAAAGGAAGCTGAAAAACACAAAGGCAATTTTGTGGTGTATTGCTTTTCTTACACTGAAGCCACGCCCGAAAAAGAATTTAAAGGGCTTAAAAACAAATATGTTTTAAAGCCAATTCCGGCAGTCATTCTGCGGATTTATTTGGAAATTTTCAAAAAATAGTTATGTTAATGAATTTGCAATTAAAACAATATCAAGACGAAAAAGTTGAGGAGTTGAAAAACAAGGTCAACGAGCTTTTGGAATTGGACGGAAGCAAACTTTGCATTTTTGAAGCCCCGACTGGTTCCGGAAAAACAATAATGGTTGGCGAATTTTTGAAACGGCTCGTCAATCCGCTTGACCGCGAGGACGGCAAACAGTTTTCTTTCATTTGGATTTCCGTCCGAGATTTGCACGACCAAAGTAAAAAATCGCTGGAAAAGAATTTTGAAAATGTTTTCCGTTATTCATATTTTGAAGATTTACAAAATAACATTATCGGAAAGAATGAAATTTTGTTTTTGAACTGGGAAAAAATTTATAACAAAGACCGCATTTATATCCGCGACAACGAAAAGGGCAAAAATCTTTCCAATATCGTGGAAAACACGAAACAAGCAGGACGAGAAATTATTTTGATTGTTGATGAAAGCCACCATACAAATTTAGGGCCGAATGCAACAAGAGTGCGCGCGGATATTTCCGCCAAAATAACACTGGAAGTTTCTGCTACGCCTGTTTTCCGCGACCCAGACGGCCATATTAAAGTCTATTTTGAAAAAGTTGTTGCAGAAGGAATGATCAAAAAAGAAGTCGCCATTAACCCTGAATTTCAAAAATTTAAAGTGGACGGCAAAAGCAGTCGGGAAATGGTGATTGAAGCGGCGATTGAGAGGCGGAAAGAGCTTTTAGAGGCCTACAAGGCCGAAGGAAGCGACATAAACCCGCTTGTGCTTATTCAGTTGCCGAATTTGCAAAAAGGCATTAACGATTTAGATAAAGATGTTTTGACCGATGTTGAAAAAATACTCAAAAGGAAATATGACATAACCGAAGACAATGACCGAATGGCGATTTGGCTGGCGGACAATAAAACGCCGAATTTGGTAAATATTGAAAAAGGCACAAACGAAGTTGAAGTTTTGATTTTCAAACAAGCAATCGCGCTTGGCTGGGATTGTCCGCGCGCTCAAATTTTGGTGATTTTCAGAGAAACAAAAAGCAAAGTATTTTTGCTCCAAACTGTCGGGCGCATTATGCGTATGCCCGAATTTCATCATTACGAAAATCACCCCGAACTTAACAAGGCCTATGTTTTTACGAATATTGGCGTAAGCGAAATTAAGCTCGGCGACGAAATCGCCAAAGAATATTTCACCATTCAAGAAGCGAAACGAAATGACAAAATCTACAAAGATTTAGATTTGCCGTCAATCCATTTCAAAAGACAACGCGAAAAAACAAGGTTGTCTGGCGAGTTTTCAAAAATTTTTATGGATATTGCCGAAAAATTAGATTTGAAAAAGAAATTAAATACAAAGAAAACTGAAATTTCAAACGAAATTATTGTTGACGGCAAAATAATTAACATTGATAAAGCGAGAACGATTGAACATTCCTTAATGAATTATCACTCGCCCGATATGGAAATACAGATGTATTATGATTTGTTTTGCAAAGCCAGCACGGGCGAATTTGCGCCGTTTGATTCAATGGATCGTATAAAAAGCGCGCTCAATAAATTTTTTACGCGAGTAATGGGTTTTGAAAATGACGACCCTGCTTTTTATAAAGTTATTTTGAATCCGGATAATATCGGAAAAGTAAGCGAGGCCTTGGCAATGGCTCGTGAGGAATACAAAAGAACTATCGCCGCTAAAGACGAAGAAAGAGAAATTGAAAATTTGATTTGGAATGTTCCAAAAGTTATCAGTTATAACAGCAAGTACAAAGCGAGAGATTGTAAAAAATCAATAATGACGCCGTATTATTCAAGATACATAGGCAATAATCAAACGGCTTTATTTGGAGGGTATGAAGAAGATAGCAAGGTTGAAATAGATTTTATAAATTACCTTGATAACGCTAAAAAAGTTGAATGGTGGTTTAAAAATGGACAAGGCGAAGTTAATTATTTTGCCGTTCCTTATATTGATAAATACGGCAAGAAGTCGGCGTTTTATGTTGATTTTGTCGTGCAGTTGAAAAACGGCGATGTTTGGCTTTTGGATACTAAAAAAGGCCAAACAGCCGAAAGCGCGAAAGAACGAGCAGAGGGTTTGGCAAAATATATCAAAGAGCAGAAAAAGAAAAAACTTTTTGGCGGAATTGTTATACCTGTCGATAAACAATGGCGATATAACGATAAAGAAAAATACGAATACAATCCAAACGATTTGAAGGATTGGAAATTTTTGGAATTGAATTAGATTATGGCTACAATTAGAAAAACTGAAAATGGCATAGAATATCTTTTTGGCTTGCTTAAAGAAAAAGCGAAAACCGTTACTCGCGCCGCTTTTTGGAAAATTCCACACAAAAATCCGCAAGAGGATATTTGTTTGAAAATCGGACGCTATAATAAAAACGGCTTTGCGCCAGAAACACTAGAAAATGCTGATCCAAAAAGTGAGTTAACTTTGGACAATGAGGAATTTCAAAAATTGCTTGAGTTTTTATCGGATAACTACGAGCCATTTAAAAAAGGAGTTAAAAAGTACATCCCACTTAATGAAAAATTTGACCAAAAAAGTATTGAGCATTTGAAAGCAATTTTTGATAATCCCGATAAGCAAAAAGTTTTAGATTTCATTGCTGAAAACAATATTTTACCAAATGATTTGATTGCGGGTTTGCAAAATCAAGCTAGAATTAACGCGGTCAATGAATTTGAAACTATGCTCGGACAAAATTTAGTCGAGCAAAAATGGCAAGAATGGTTGAAACAAAATGATTGGGTGCTTGGAAGCGAGTTTGTGAGAATTTTGGATGAGCGAGAAGTTGATACCGCAAACATTACGGATTATTTAATGCAAGCCTACGACGGCTTTCTTGATATTATTGAAATTAAACGGCCAGAGGGCAGTTTGCGTTTTTGGGCAGACACGCAAGATCATGGAAATTATGTTCCGTCATCAGATTTAACAAAGGCCATAACGCAAGCAACAAAGTATATTTACGAAGTAGAACGCGAAGCAAACAGCGTTAAGTTTTTAGAAAGAGTTGGAAATGTTAAAACTATAAAACCTCGCTGTATTTTAATTTTTGGAAGATCAAACGACTGGAACAATGAACAAAAAGAGGCATACCGGATATTAAATTCAAGTTATCATAATTTGACGATCATGACTTATGACCATGTTTTATTGAGAGCAAAAAGAATTTTAAACATTGACGAAGCAGAAAATACAGGGCAAGATACAGAAGAAGTTAGGGTTGAGGACATTCCATTTTGAAATTTTGAAGGCGGCGCGCCAATGATATTGGCACGCTCGCAAATTCCGCCGAAAAAAAGGCCAGCCCAAGCGAGGGCGAGGCGGAAGGGGGGTGTGGGGGGAATTCCGCCTCGCCCGAGCCG
>ENA-UOWE01003661-UOWE01003661.1-activated-sludge-metagenome-genome-assembly--contig:-NODE-3661-length-15516-cov-4.995731_pt1 | contig 15516 bp, 15 predicted proteins | sample MGYA00249841_ERZ761562 | MGnify/ENA primary metagenome ERZ761562 (study PRJEB28883, sample SAMN05720200) | activated sludge metagenome | isolation source: Anaerobic digester | place: Japan... | reverse complement strand
TATTATACCATTTTACCGGTCCTTGTGGGTTTGATTAAATCAGCGGTTCCTTAGAATATTAGGTATTTGAAGGGTCGCCCACATCAGCCGTTTTGGCTGGGGAAATGTTTCAAACCAGAGTTGACATAGCAATAGCCACATTGTCAATAACGTTTCCTATATTGAGCAGAAAACCCACACCTTGACAACGCATTGCCATGCCCCTTATGTTAAAGCACAGGGGGCATGGCAACAAGGCGCCTGCCGCGGCTGAATTCGCCCGCGAGCGTCCGCTTCGGTTTACCGTTGCTTTCGGTCTGTGCCAAGGGAACCTCCCTTTATGCGGCCATGGCGGCGGGCGTCTTCGCGCTTGCGGACTGCCAACGGCGGCTCTGATTGGAGGCGGTAGACGCTGCCGCACGCAAAACTTTGTTTGAACGCTTCGACGCGGCGGCTGCCGTCGGCGAGGATGACTTCGGCCTGCCATGGGGTTTCGGTCTTATGAGACACGGACGGGGGCTATCAAAATGCAAAACGGTTACCGGTAACGCCTGCGCACGTTTCAGCCGATCAGCGGCGCGATGGTCTGGCCGCTGCCCGAGAGCAGGAACTGCGGGTAGCGCGCGTCGGTGAAAACGGTGGGCGGCGCCGGACAGTCGAGCTGCCAGAACAAAAAGTCCGAATATTCGCTGCCGACGGAGCAGGCGACGTGGTCGCCGTCCTTGACAAACCAGGTGGAAGCCGGAAACAGGCAGCCGGAAGCGTCGATGACGCGGTCGGGTGACAGACGGGCGGGATCGGCCGGCACATAACCTTCCCCGAGGGTTTGCCCGAAGGGGGCGACCCTTGCGCCGCCGGAAACGGGCGCCGTCTCCAGGCCGCCGTCGCTGTTGGCGAAAGCCCGCTCGTACAGCGGCATGGCCGGGCTGTTGTAATTGGCGACGACCGTGAAAGCGACGCCGCGCGACGCCGCTTCACGCAGCAGCGCGTCGCGGTTGGCGACCATCGCCTGCAGTTGCCGCGATATGTCGATGATGCCGGCATACTCCTCTTCGCGGCCGCCGAACATAAACCCGAGCGCCTGCTCGTAATCTTCCGGTAAAACGAGCGCCCACCATACCGGCATAGTACCCAGCAGGTCACGTAAAAGATTTTCATATATTTTGTCACGGTAACGAGCGAGAAAACGCCCCGCCATCGCGGAAACGGCGTCGAACGCCCCGGTCCGGTAAAGTATTTTAAGCAGAAGTTTGAGCGCCGGGCTGCCGTCCGCTTTATCGGCTGTGAAATGATACAGGGCGTCGGCGGGAACCGCCAGACGGCCGCAAAAAAGGTCCGAAACGATATACAGGCCGCCGAACGTGGAGGAGAGGAAGACGCAGCGGTTGATTTTATCATAACCGTATTTCGAGAGGTATGCGACGGTCTCGATGCCGCCCATGCTCGCGCAGACGAGGTTGACTTTTCCGGCGCCGTTCTCGGCGAGGGCGCGGTCGACTATGGCGTCGATGTCGTCGCAGATGTCCAGCGGATTCAGCCGCCAGTCGTAGGTCAGATAATAGACCCTGCCGGCGCCGTAACGCTGCGCGGCGGTCTTGACGATGCCCTCCTCCGCGCCGGTGCCGCCGCCGGCAAGCAGCCGTTCAGGGTAATGCGACACGCTCAGCGGGAAGCGGTCGAGCCCCAGTTCGACGGCGGGGCTGCCGTTCGGTTTGCATGCCAGGTTGCCCATCAGGCCCTGCGCGTAGCCGAGCGCCTCGTCGACCGCGGCGTCCAGGCTGCCGCGAAGCAGGCCTTTGCCGGCGGCTTTCAACAGCGCGCCGGCGATGCCTTTGGCGCTGATGTCCCCGACGGCCGGGGCTTGTGCCGGTGTGCCGTAAGCGGTATAAAGCGAACCGAAATCGACGCCGCGGATGAGGATAAAGGGATAGGTCTCCCCTGCCGCGTCCGGCACCTGTTCAGCGGTTTCGGCCGAAACGGCCGGAGGCAGGAAAGCGGCGAGCAGGCACAGGGCGAGAAGAATCGACAGCAGTTTTTTCATCCGTTCAACTCCGAAGCCATTCAGCATATATTATCGGTATTGTACCCCGCCGCGGGGTTGAGCGCAACCGGCGGTCGGGACCGCAAAGAAGAACGGCGCCTCACCAAATCACAGTTTCGGTCAAACGCCGCCGGCCGGGCATAAGGGCCCGGCATATCATTTTTCGTTCAAAGCGCGTACGGGCCTGGCCTCGATGTAGCCACGGTAGCCCAGCGGTTCGAGCTGGAACATCGGCGCTTCCTCATCCGCCCACTCGTAGCCGTAAATTGCCGGGTCGAAGCGTTCGATGGCTTCCCCGATTGCGTCGATCACTTCGCAGAAATCCTCGTCGTCGTATGGCTGGCCTTGAAAGACCATCATTTTGCAGGGCGGCAACTCTATGAGTTCATACCCTTCTGGCACGCCGGCGTCGTAATCGAGCGGCAGTTCCACCCCCTGCACGTAGCGCGAGGTGCCTTCGGGGATAAGGCGGTCGGGCAGCCAGAGGCCGACCGGTTCATAAATCGCCTCCTTGACGCTGGTCAGCACGCCCCAGACGCCGCAGCCGGTCTCGTCGCAGTAGGTAAAATAATCCTCCGCCGTCACGGCGCGCTTAAGCAGCAATTTCCTGGCGGGGCGTTCGACGACCTGGGTAAAGATGAAAGAGGGTTTGTCGTTTTCTTTCACGGTAGCATCTCCTTTTTTGTAATCGGGGCGATACGCGCGCACATCATTGGGAATGAACAGCGCAATGGGGCCGGGCCTGCTGCTGTAGGCTTTGGGCGGCACGCCGAACTGCCTGGAAAACGCGCGCGTGAAACCTTCGTGGGAATCGAAAACAAAGTCGAGGGCGACGTCGGTGACCCTGGGTTTCTCGTCGCGCAGGCGCAAGGCGGCTTTTGACAGGCGCAACCGGCGGATATACTCGAAGGGCGCGATGCCGGTATAGAGTTTGAACAGCCGGGCGGTATGCCACGGAGAATAACCCGCCGCGCGTGCCAGCCCGTTCAAGGTGATCGGCCGGCGGATATTTTCATCGATATAATCCTGAACACGCTGAACCGCCTCAATCGCTTCCCTGTTTTGCGTTCGGCTCACCTCCGTTAACAGCATACATGAAAAGAAGGGATATTTCTTGACCGCGCTTGCTCAAAATCGCGGATTGCGCGAACAGGCAAACACAGAGATACCGGATCATTATACCAATATTTTGCTCAAGTCTGATTTGTCGAATCGAAATGGATGAATAAAGAAGGGCGGCTCAGAGGCCGTTTCCCTGCGGATGCGGTAAGTCGAAACGAGGCGCTGCGGGGGGGCAAAAAGCGGCCCCGCGGATATCTTCGCAGGGCCGTGAAAGGGCTGTTGGAATGGCAGGATGGGGTCAGGCCAGGCTGAACAGTTTGAAAAACCGCTGCCAGAAGTCAAAGAAAACCGGCACAATCGGCGATGAGGAAACGCGGTAGTTGACGGTTTTGGACGCGAAGGTGCCGTATGGATTTGTCTCGCACACCGCATAGGCGGCATAGGTGCCGGGCGCCTGGCTGATCACGATAAACGCGTTGCCGCTGCGGTCGGTCATCGCGCTGCCGGCATATTTGAGCGGCATATTCAGCCGCGGGTCGCCGACGTAAAAATCAATTTTCAGCGGACCGGAGGGAACCGTAGCGGCCGCCGTGCCCGTAACCGGTTTCAACTCGACCACCCTGACGGCTGCTTTCAGCGTTACCTGCGCCTTCGCGCCGCTGGCCACATCAACTTTCAGATCGATGTTCAGCGCCAGTTTCGGTATGCTGACATAGACTTGCGGGGCATAAATTCTGCCGCCGGGAATCAGCGAGCAGGCCGCGCCTAGCGCATAATCGCCCGGCTTGAGCGCCGTGTTGAGTTTGGCAACGCCATCGACGACAAAGGCGCTGCCGAGGAGCTCGTTGGGGTACATATCCAGCAAGGGGTTGCCCGAATAGAAGTCCACCTTGGGCGGCAGGGGGCTCATGCTCATATCCACATAACCGTCGGGGAGAATCAGCGTGGCGGTAAGCTGGACATTGTCCATCTTGTTGGCGGAAATACCGCCGATGACCTTTGCCTCGAGTTTCAGCACCGGTTGGGCCGGGGGCAGTTTTTTCACCTCGTACATCACGACATTGGAAAACACCGTACCGTACAGCGCGCTCTTGTAAATGGCGCCGCCTGCATAGGAACCGGCCTCCTGCCATGTACCGAATTCGGCGACGCCGCCCGGCCCGACAGGCGCGCTGCCCAGGTAAATGTTCGGGTAGACGCACAGCATCGGGCTGCCGGTGTAGAAATCAATCATCCCCGCCGTATCACTGCCGAACGTGACCGGGCTGCCGTTGAGCAGGGCTTCAAACCTGACGTTGGTTTTGCAGGTTTCGTCGACGGTCACCTTCAGCGTGAGCACAGGCTGCGCCGGCGGAATAATATCCGCGGCGTAAGCCGGAGCGGCTGCCAGAAAAATCAGCAGCACAACCGAAGCGAGCGCTATGAGCTTTTTCATTGCCGGACACCTCCAAACATCAAAAACACATTTTAACGGCCGTCGGACAACCGCGCTTATTACACTTTTTAGCATTTAATATTATAGCAATATCACGGATTTTTTCAACACTTTTTCAGAAATTTGTCGTTCACCAAACAAAAACAGGCGGCGCCGGAATCGGCTTGAAATCCGGCCGGTATCGCTGTATGATGGTAGAAAATATCGGTATACGGAGGAAAGCATATGCCTGTGCTGAGAGTTCTCATCCTAATCATGGTCGCCGTGCTGACGAGCCTCAACCTCTATCCCGCGGCGATTGCCGGCAATACGGCGGTCATCGACAGGCCCGACGAGCCGGTGCTGCGCTTTGTCGTTTGCAGCGACATCCACATGGAAAACGAATCCTCCTGCAGACAGTACGGCCGTCTTGAAAAGCTGTTTGAATACTCCTATGCCTATGCCCAAAGCCAGGCGTACGCTTCGATCGACGCATTCGTTTTTGCCGGCGACATCATTACCTCCGGCACCCGGGCGCAGGCAAACAACGTCGTCGATATTGTCAACAGGTGCAAACGTCCCGAAACGCCTTTGATGTGCGTCTATGACAACCACGACATCGGCGGCGGCAACACCATCGCCGACTGCGAGCAGTGGCTGGGTGTCCCCGCCAACGAGGACCGCGTCATCAACGGTTTTCATTTCATCACGGTCAGTTACAATGACGACCACTCCTTTTTCCCACGGCTGCCGAGCTTGTACCGGCAGTTGAGCGCCGCCAAAAAAGAGAACCCGGAAAAGCCGATATTCGTCTTTAATCACAGGCACATCCAGGGAACGGTTTACGGCAGCACGGTTTGGGGAACCGCGCAGCTTTCACCCGTGCTCAACCTTTTCCCGCAGGTGATTGATTTCTCCGGCCATTCGCATTACCCCGTCAACGACCCGCGTTCCTGCAGCCAATACTTTTTTACCAGTTTCGGCTGCGGAACGCTTTCCTATGTCGAACTTGAGGACGGCATGAGTTACGGTTCCGTGCCGCCGGGAGCCGAGGCGACGGCGCAATTTTATATCGTCGAGGTCTACGCGGACAATGCGGTTGCCGTGCTGCCTTTCAACATCATGACCGGCGAATTTTTCACGGTGCCTTCGTCTTATTCAGAACAGCAGTTGATTTATTATGTCACCAACCCTTCCGACCGCTCGGGCTTTAGTTACACCAACGCGCGTTACAAGACGGCTGATGCGCCCGTATGGCCGCAGGGCGCGCAAGCGGCCGTCGGCAATTTCAACGCCGGCCGGGCAACGGTGAGCTTCCCGCAGGCGCTCGACGGGGAGGAAATCCACCACTACACCCTGGTTCTTAAAAAAGGCGGCAGGACCGTCGGGACCTACCGCTTCTTTTCCGGATTCTACTTTGAACCGATGCCTCCGACAGTATCCTGGACGCTGGAAAACCTTGAGCCGGGCACCGGCTACTCGATTGAAATCACCGGTTTCGACACTTATATGAAACAAACGAAAGCGCCGCTGACGGCTGAATTCACCACGCCGGCTGAATGAGAAAAACACTTTTTCGTTAAAAAATGAATAAGGAAAATGGGTTCTTTATGGTGAAAAAAAGGCTGTTGAGCGAATACCGCGCCTTCCGCGACGAGGTCACCTGGGTCGAGTTTGCCCTCTGGTGCTTGGCGTGGGCGCTGATGGCTTACGCGATTGTCAAAAAAGCGATTGCGGGCGACGACCCGAATGTGCTGCTGATTCTTAAAACCGATTTTACGGCGATGTTCCTGCTGCCGCTGTTCCGGCTGACGCTGCCGAAACGGGTATTCCTGGCGCGCATCTCCTACCGCGCGGAAAAATGGGTCATCATTCTGGCTTTTGCCGCGAGTTTTATAGGAAAATATCTTTATATCTATACCTACATTCCCCAGTATGATTTTTACCTGCACGCATTCGGCAGTATCATTCTGGTGCTCGCCGGCTGCGAAGTCGCTTTGGCGCTGAGCCACGCGCCGGAAAAGATGGAACCGATTGTTCTGGCGGCCTGCGCATTCGGCCTTTCGTTTACAGCCGCCGTCACCTGGGAAATGTTCGAGTTTGTCTGCGACCAGTTTTTCAACGGGACGACGCAGGCATGGGGGCTTATCCCGAGCGATTGGTTCCTTGCCCGTTTTCCCACAGATCCCGCGCGCTTCCCGCTGCTCGACACGATGACGGACCTCATCAGCGGTTCGGCGGGGTCGGTGGCCGGCGGCATCATCGTACATATCAAGGAGCATGTGAAAAGGAAAAGGCGTTCTGTAGGGAACGACCCCTGTGTCGTTCCGCTAAAATAAGTATTTCAAATGAGGTGCCGTTTGGATTTGCCGCAGAGAAAACCTCAGCGTTTGAAAGGATATGATTACAGCCAAAACAACGCTTATTTCATTACGATTTGTACACAAAACCGCTTGCCTATACTTGGCAGTATAAAAAATGATATTGTTGCATTAAGCGAGTTCGGCAAGGTCGTTGAAGAAAAGTTATTAAACATCGGCAATGGAACGGATGTATTTATTGATAAATATGTTTTTATGCCGAATCATATACATTTAATATTAATAATTGAACGTTTCGTAACGGTATACTGCACCGGAACGACACGGGGTTCGTTCCCTACAAGTGCGGAGACGATTCGTAGCGATGGAACAACACGAGGAGCGTTCTCTACAATGCCAGAGACGTTTCGGGACGACGGAATGATACCACTACCAAGTCCCGGATTCGATGCAGGGTATTTCCCTTCGGTATCGGAGATGGTTCAGAGATTTAAAACCGCTACAACATCATCATATATACACGGCGTTAAATCGGGTATATATCCACCATTCGAAAAGAAGATATGGCAGAAATCATTTTATGACCATGTGATACGAAACGAAAAAGGATATCTGGAGGTTTGGCGATACATCGATGAAAACCCATTGAAATGGCGGGATGACGAATTGTTGAAGAATATCGGAGATGTGTTTTAAACGATTCTGTATCTATGTAGGGAACGACCCCTGTGTCGTTCCGTCGGCCTAACAGCACAACGCGGGCGGACAAAATTGTCCGCCCGCGTTTGCCGGTTTTGCCGTTAATCGGTTGGTTCCGCCTTGAAGAGGTTGTGATACTCCTCGCGGATTTCACTTTCGCTCATCTCGTTAAGAACAAAGGACTCGTCGTTGGGGAACCCGGTTTTCGCAAAGTATCTTTCAAGCGCCGCGGTCATTTCCTCAAGGGTCGGTTTCTCCATGCCGTCCGTCTCCTTTCGTACGTATTCTTAACTTATCGATGTTCATGAACAGGCCCGTGCTGCGCGGCCGGCCTACGATATTATTGTAGTCAAATACGCGCCGCAAGTCAATGCCGCCTGCCGCGTTGACAGTGCCTGCGCGCGCGGATATACTGAAAGCAATGGAAAAGGCAGACAGGCGTTCTTTTGTCAAATACGCGGGCAATCCGGTCCTGGGCGGGTCGCTCGGGACTTGTTTCGACGTCGCCGTAAGCGGCGAACCGGGCAGGCTGCGCATGGATTTTTCCTGGCGGCCGCGCAGGGCGCTCGCAACCGTTTTCAGCGCGGACGGCATCCGCTGGAACGAGCCTGCCGTCACGCTGGCGGCAAACCCCGGCAGCGGCTGGGAGGACGAAGTCAACCGCAACTGCGTGCTGAAAACGGGCGGAAAATACCGGATGTGGTACACCGGTCAGGCGCGGGACAGAAGCTGCATCGGTTACGCCGAAAGCACGGACGGCCTGCATTTTGAACGGCTCGCCGAACCGGTGCTTGTACCCGAAGAGCCGTTTGAAAAAGATTCGGTGATGAACCCCTGCGTACTGTATGAAAACGGCATCTACCGCATGTGGTACGCGGCGGGAGAAACCTACGAACCCAACGTCATCGCTTACGCGCAAAGCGCCGACGGCATCCGCTGGCAGAAATCGCCGTTCAACCCCATCTTCGGCTCCGAACCGCGGCATCCCTTTGAAAAAGACCGCGTCGGCGGCTGCCAGGTCGTCAAGACCGCCGAAGGTTACCTGATGTTTTATATCGGCTACGAGGATATCGACACGGCCTGCGTCTGCCTGGCGCGTTCAGCCGACGGGATCAGCGGCTGGCAGCGCTATGAGGGCAATCCCCTACTCGCGCCCGACGCCGGCGCCTGGGACGCCGACTCCTGCTACAAGCCCTCCGTCGTTTGGGACGAAGCGGGCGGCCGGTGGCTGCTGTGGTACAACGGCAGGAAAGGGCGCGACGAGTTGATCGGGTTCGCATTTCGCGAGGGGTGTCAGTTCTTTGACACGGAAACATGACGGGCGTTATCATTCCGATGATATTGTTCATTCAACCGGACCGGGAAAAAGATGGAGGGGTGCCATATGAGAAAACCGAAGGTGGCGTTCATTTGTACGCACAATTCCTGCCGCAGCCAGATTGCCGAGGCCCTGGGCAGGCATTTTGCCTCCGGCGTGTTTGACAGTTTCTCCGCGGGCACGCAGCTGAAAGAGCGCATCAACCCCGACGCGGTGCGGCTGATGAAACAGCTTTACGGGATCGATATGGAAAAAACCCAACATCCGAAACTGCTGGCCGAACTGCCCGGCGTCGATGTGGTCATCACCATGGGCTGCGGCGTGGAGTGTCCTTTCCTGCCGAGCAAGCGCCGCGAAGACTGGGGGCTGGACGACCCGACCGGGAAAGACGACGGGGCGTTCATGGAGACGATCCGGACAATCGAGGGCAAAATCAAAAACCTGATGACGGAACTTGCGGATTTCGAGGTTCTCAGAGCGTACTGAAGCCGCCCGTGCGCCGTTGATAAAACGCCTTGCCCCAAAGCGGCCTGCCGCGGCAGAACGTAAAAAGTTTCCACCATTGTGAAAGGGTCATCGTCATGAAAAAACCGCTGAAATCCGCCGTTTGTATCCTGTTGTGCGCGGCGCTGCTTCTGCCCTCGCTGTTTGCCGCAGCCGCGCGAACTGACGGGCCGCTGAACGTATTCGTCGCGTCGGACATCCACTACCGGCCGCTGAGTTCGCTCGTTCCCGTACAGGAAAACAACGCGCTGCCCGGCGACCCTCTGTACCACCACGCGAACACCAAGGGTATGCTGACCTACGAGGCCAATGCGGTGATCGGCGAATTCCTCGCCCGTTTCGAGGCCTCGGATACGAAATACCTGTTGATCCCCGGCGACCTGAGCGAAGAAGGCCAGTGGGACGAGCATCTCGGCATTGCGCGGATTCTGCGTGAATTCAAACAGCGCACGGGGAAAACCATCTTCGTTATCCCCGGCAACCACGACATCCGGACCTCCGCCTCCGGCGGCAGGCTCGACCCGGAGGATTTTATCGACATTTATGCGGACTTCGGCTATAATCAGGCGCTCGCGCGGCATGCGGGGTCGTGTTCCTACACGGCCGAACTCGACGGCGGCTACCGCCTGCTGGCGGTTGACGCCTGTATTTACCGTGAGGACGGCAGTTCGGTGAGCCCGGATTTGCTCGCCTGGATACAGGCGCAGGCGGCGCAGGCTCAGCGCGACGGCAAGCGGCTCATCGGGATGGTGCACCATAACGTACTGGAGCATTTCGGCATTGAGAGCGTCGGCGGCAACCTGCTCTGCCTTGACAATTACAGGCAGCTTGCGACGCAATTCGCCGACTGGGGCATCAAATACTGGCTGACCGGGCACGAGCATGCCAACGATATTTCGACGGCTGTTTCTGCCGGCGGGAACCGCATTACCGATATCGAAACAGGCTGTCTGCTTGCCTATCCCAACGCCTACCGGGAAATCGGGTTTTCCGGCGACGCCGTCACCGTGAAGACCGGGTATATCGACAGAATCGATACCGGTCTGCTGCCTGCCGGCTTTTCCGCCGGACAAATTGCCGCGATACAAAGCAGCCTGCCCGCGTACAGCCTCGGCTTTTTCAGGGCGGGTATGAAAACCGCGGCCTACGACATCCCCGATTCCACCGGTAAAGTGGCCGCTATGCTGGACATCGCGCAGGGTACGCCGGAGTATGAGGCGCTCGCCGAAGCGTTTGAAACCCTTGCCGAGGCGGCGCGCCTGCCCCTGTATGACAAAGCCGGCACACCCGCCGCCGACTCCGTGGAGGAAATTGCGGCGCTCGCCGGCATCACCCTCGCGGCGGGCGAATATGATAGTTTGCTTGACATCGTGGGCGATTTGTTCGCGCGCCATTATGCCGGCGACGAGAACACCTCCTTTGACTCCCCCGAAGTCCTCCTGCTGGGCCAAGCCGTCAACGCTGTGCTCGTCTATGCGCTGATGAATATTCCCGTGCGCACGGCCAACATCCTTTTTGCGGGCATGGGCCTGCCTGAGGACGGCTTCGCGGTCAATCCGGCCATCGCCACCCGGGCGGCAAAACTCGCCTATATGCAAAGCGCGGCGAAGGTTATCATGCGCGAGTTCGTAAAGCCCCTTTTCGGAGGTATCCTCAACGACTGGTCCGCGCCCGGCGACTTAAACGTCACACTTGAACCGTACTCGGCGTCGCAGCCGATGAACGGGCCGGTTGTGGCCATCACCGACTTCGCGTATGTCATGAAAATCCTGTCCGGCCTGTTGACCGCCGTTTTCAACGCGCTGCGCTCGCTGACGGCGATGTGATAGAAATATGACCGGGTTCAACCCTGCTGCGGAGGCATTAAGATGAAAAAAATCGGCTGTATATTGATAGCGGCGGTGTTCGCCGCGCTGTGCTGTCTGCCGGCCGGAGCCGCGTCCAAGGCGACGGCTGTGCCGCAGGCAACTGCGGCGACTGAAAGCGAAAAACTGCCGGTGGTCATCCTGCGCGGAATGAGTTTCGACAGCCTGAGGGTTGACGACGGCAGCGGCGGCGGCGTAGAGCCCGTCAAAGAAATCAATACCGGCGACATTGTTGCCACCCTGTTCAAGGCGGCGGGCACGGCGCTGATACGCCGCAGCGCGGACAGCGGGGTCGACGTCATCCTCGACTACCTCAACGATATTTACGGCCGCATCGGTTGCGACGAAACGGGTACGCCCGTCTACGGTTCAAAAGGGCCGGCTTATCCGCTCTCGGTTGCCCATTACCCGGAACTGCTGGCGGGTCCGGGCTACAGCGAAGGGAAAATCGTCCTCTCGTGCGTCGACTGGTTCGGCGCGGACTATACCTATTACTTCGCCTATGACTGGCGCGTCAACCCCCTGGTCAACGCCGACGCCATCGCCGCGATGGTCGGCCAAGCGCTTTCCGATACCGGCTGCGGCAAGGTCAACCTCGTCTGCACGAGCGAGGGGGGCATTCAAGCCCTGGCTTATATGACGAAATACGGTTATGAAAAAATCAACAAATGCGTTTTTGTCTCTTCCACTTTTTACGGCAGTTACGGCGCGACCGACCTGCTTTGCGGCAACATTACGGTGCTGCCCAAAGCGCTTTATTATACCCTGATGGACTCCGCGGACAACGCAACGCAGCGTTTTGTGTACACGGTTCTTTATAAAACAAGAGTATTGGACGGCGTATCGAAACTCCTCAACGCTTTCATCGCCCGTTTCAAGGACAAGGTCTACGAGGGGTTTGTCACCGGGGTCTTCGGCCGCACGCCGGCGCTTTGGGCGATGGTACTGCCCGATGAATACGGCGAAGCGGTCGATTATATGTTCGGAAACGACCGGGAGGGCAATGCGGCGTTTATCGCCGTGGCGGACAAACTGCATGAAATGGCCGCCGGCCGTGAGACACTGCTGAAAAAGGCGCAGGCCGGCGGCGTTGAGTTCGCGGCTGTCGCCGGCTACAATACGCCCTACGCCCCCTTTATCGAGCGGGCGCTCGCGACGGGCGACGGCACGCTTGACGCGGACCTGATGGGCGGCGGCGCGGCCAGCGCCCCCTTCGGCGAAACCTTCCCCGAAAACTATGTACCAGCCGCGGAGGGATGCCTTTCACCCGACCGCATCATCGACGCTTCCGGCTGCATATTCCGCGACGCCACATGGTTTGTTAAAAACGCCCCGCACGTCGGCTGCAACTACAAGACCGAATATGCCGAATTCCTTCACTGGCTGCTGGTCCGCGAAGGGCCGGCGACGGTCTTTGACTCCCCGGCGTATCCGCGTTTTATGATTGCCGGCGAAGGCCAGACGCTCAGCCCGCTTTCATAAAGAGGGCGGAACAGGCACAGAGGTTTCATCATGGGCGCTACACTGCTGTCGGCGGCTGCCGTGTTCGTATCGACGAGTATCGACTACCTGCTGATCCTGACGGTTGTCTTTACTCAGGCCAAAAGCAAAAAAGGCGCGCTGCACATCATCGGCGGCCAGTATCTCGGCACCGCCCTGCTGGTCGCAGGAAGCCTCTTAGCCGTTTTTGCCCTGCACTACGTTCCCGAGGAATGGATGCTCGGGCTGCTGGGCATCATCCCGATCGCCCTGGGGATACGAACGGCCGTCAAGCGCGCGGAGGACGAGCATCAAGAGGCGGAGGAAGTCGAAGAAAAACTCGAGCGCGCCAAGGCCAGCCGTCTGTTTTGGACGATTACGCTGATAACCCTCGCGTCGGGCGGGGACAACCTGGGCATCTATATCCCCTACTTCACCTCGCTGAGGGCGCCGGACATCGCGGTTGCGCTGGCGGTGTTCGCCGCGCTGACGCTGGCCCTTTGCGCCGTCGGCTACCGGTTGGCCTCGATACGCCTGATTTCAGAAACAATCGAAAAGTACGAAAGGGTTATCGTGCCGGTCGTCTTCATCGCGTTGGGGCTCTACATCATGGCGGAAAGCGGAACTTTTGCCAAACTGGCGGAAGCGCTCCGCTGATTGGCTGCGGAGCGCTTCTTTTGACCGTTCTTTTATTTAAGCAGCAAGCCGATCGCCAGCCCTCCGGCGAGCGCGACGGCCAAAAAGATGATAAACGCCGCGGCCGCCGACCGGAGAGCCAGTTTGGCGGGCGTTTTTTTGTCGGTATAATGCCTGCTGTATTCTTTGTAGGAAACAGCGAAAGCCACGCAGGCGGCAAGAGGGCTGAATAGGATACCGATGAGCAGGTAAAGGCGTACTTCTTCCAACACGCATTCTTCTTTCGCTTGCTTCAACCGTTGTCCGCTTTTGCCATCCGGCGTATTTTGATGAACATGATGAAGGCCGCCGCCTGCGCGCAGCAGGCGAAAAGCATGATGACGTTCGTTTGTTTCAGATCATACAGCCACCCCATCAGCGACGCGCCGCCAAGCAGCGCGAGGCCGTACGCGGTATTGAAAACCCCGTAACCGGTGCCGCGTTTGCTGAAAGGCGTAATATCCGCGATTGCGGAACGCATGACGGTTTCGTGTGTCCCCATGACAATGCCGAAAATGACCATCCCGATTACAGGCATCACCGCCGAGTCGCTCAGCGTTAAAAAGGGAAGCGGCAAAGACGCCAGCGGAATAGCCATCAAAACCGCTAACCCGCCGGTTTTAGAGCCGCTTTTCTTTTTCAGACGGTCATAGGCTTTGCCGACAAGCACGGCCGCGACAGCGTCGACAATCATCGCCATGGAATAGACCAGCGTGATATTTCCGTCGGACATCAGGCGCCCCGCCTTGAGATGATAGCCGATCGTGCTGAAATTGACAAAACCGAGGGTGCACAGGAAAGTAAAGGCGGTGTAAACCCAAAAGATGTTTTGCAGACGCTCTGACTTGAACCCGCCTTTGTCAACGGCGGGTATCAGCTGTTCCCGCTTCACTTTGCGGTAAACAAAGGTCAGGAAAAACATCAGTATCACAAACGGGACGGCCAGCAGCCGATAGCCCGTTTGGTATTGAACGGTCCCGTTTTTGCCGGAAAAATAAAAGACAGCCGTAAAAACAAGCGGGCCGACAAAAGCCCCGATTTGATCCAGTGCCTCCTGAAGCCCGAAAGCAAAACCGATGCCGACCTGATGCTCGGACACAGCCGATAAAACGGTGTCTTTCGCCGGGCTTCGCAGCGCCTTGCCGATTCTTTCCAGCAAAATCAGAATGATGAGGATGTTCCAGTTCATCGTCAGGCCGATGAGCACCACGACCAAAAGCATGCCGTACCCGACGAACATAAAAGGCCAGTGCCTGCCGGTTTTGTCCGAGAAAACGCCGGCGACGAGCCGGAGAAAATAGCCCAGAAATTCGCCGATGCCAAACACCAGGCCGACTTGTGCCGCGCTGATGCCGAGCAGGTTCAGGTACTGGCTGTTGGCGCTGCGGGCAGTCTCATAGACCATATCCCCCAGCATACTGATGACGCCGAACAGGATGATAACCGTGACGGCCGGCGCGAACCGCTTTTTCGGTTGAGTGTTCATGGAATCAAGCCCTTATCAGCTTTTATCGTGCGTCTGCCTCTGCGTCAGGCGATGCCTGACGCCTCTCTCACAGCAGAGGCAAAAAGAGAAACATCGGACTTTAAGCGCGGTTTCTGCTTAACCGCGGTAATCATCGGCCCCGTCGCCGTTTTTACCGTATTTGATAACATGGACATCGGTCATGATCACCAGACCTTCGTTGACGATTTCCTTGACGGCGGGCAAAGCATTTTCAATTTTATCTTGTGTGTCGATGGCTTCGATAATGATCGGAAGGCTTGAACTGAGGTCGAGGATGCGAGAGGTGTGGATGGCCCTCGCCTTGCCGTAGCCCTCGATACCGCGGGTTACGGTGACGCCGGCTATCCCCATTTCTTTGAGTTTGAAAACCACGGCGCTGTACAGATTATGCCCTTTGTATTTGGAATCCTCGCTGACATAGATTTTCAGAATCCGGCAATTGTCCCCCGCTTTCACGATGAACCCCGCCTTTCATAAAAATGATTTGAACCATTTGACAGACGCGAAACCGGCCGTATAGGCCGCGATGCCCAGCAGGAAGGTGCCCGCGATATAAACAAGCGCTTTTCTGCGCTCGCCGTCCTGAAAAAGGCCGAACCCCTCGAAGGTCAAGGTCGAAAAAGTCGTGTACGCTCCCAAAAAGCCCTCGCCC
>ENA-UOWE01003656-UOWE01003656.1-activated-sludge-metagenome-genome-assembly--contig:-NODE-3656-length-15525-cov-10.823529_pt1 | contig 15525 bp, 16 predicted proteins | sample MGYA00249841_ERZ761562 | MGnify/ENA primary metagenome ERZ761562 (study PRJEB28883, sample SAMN05720200) | activated sludge metagenome | isolation source: Anaerobic digester | place: Japan... | reverse complement strand
TATTCGGCAATGCTGCTGGAAGCACCTATGGCCATAATAGTATGCGGAAATTTAAACAATGAGATGTATAAGGGCTATTGGGTGCAGGATTGCTCCGCGGCAACCGAGAACATATTGATTGCAGCGCAGAGCAAGGGCCTTGGGACGGTATGGCTGGGTGTATACCCGAAGGAGGAAAGGGTCGATGCCATAAGAAAAATTTTCAGTATTCCCGAGCACATGATACCGCTGAATGTAATTGCAGTAGGACATCCTGCGGAGAAAAAAGGGCCTTCCGAGCGTTACGATGAAAAAAAGATACATTTCAACAAATGGGAATAGTGGCCCGAAAGGTTGAACAATCCATGTTGTTCAACTTTTGTTTTACTTTGATAATATAATTCTGATAAAATGTATTTGACAGTATTTAAAAAAAAAGGAGTGTATTCTGAAATGGGGCATTTGCCGATAGACGGTGAACATTTGACCATAAAGGATGTAGTAGATGTTGCAAGAAATAACCGGAGGGTCGAATTGTCGGAACAGGCAGTGGAACGAATCCGGAAATCAAGAGATTATGTGGACAGCCTGGTGGATAAGGGTGCAGTGGTATACGGAATTACCACAGGCTTTGGGAAATTCAGCGATGTATTCATATCAAAGGAAGATACCAGAGCTCTTCAGAGGAATCTTATCGTAAGCCATGCCTGCTCACTGGGGGAACCGCTTACCGAAGAGACTGTAAGGGCTATAATGCTCTTAAGGGCTAACGCACTGGCAAAGGGTTTTTCCGGTATAAGGCTGGAGACAGTAAATACACTGGTTGAAATGCTTAACAAGGGAGTGCATCCGGTGATTCCCGAAAAGGGTTCTCTCGGAGCCAGCGGTGACCTTGCACCTCTTGCCAATATGGTTCTTGTAATGCTGGGAGAGGGAGAGGCGTACTATAAGGGAGTAAGAATGACAGGGAAGGGAGCCATGGAAAAGGCAGGAATCAAAACGGTTGAGCTTACTTCCAAGGAAGGCCTTGCACTTATAAACGGCACACCGGTAATGACAGGCATAGGGGCCCTTGCCGTATATGATGCTGAAAACCTTTTGAAAAACGCTGATATAATAGCGGCCATGACCCTTGAAGCGCTTAAGGGAATAACAACCGCTTTTGACAGGAAGGTACATGAGGTAAGAGGCCAGAAGGGTCAGATGGCAGCTGCAAGAAATATGCTGAGGATAGTATCCGGAAGCGGGCTTACAACTACCCAGGGACAGATAAGGGTGCAGGATGCTTATACATTAAGGTGCATACCCCAGATACACGGTGCCAGCAGAGATGCTGTACAATATGTAAAGGAAAAGGTATCCATAGAGCTTAATGCGGCAACGGACAACCCCCTTGTGTTTGCTGATGATGACCAGGTAATATCCGGCGGGAACTTCCACGGGCAGCCTATAGCTCTTGCCATGGATTTCCTGGGTATAGCAGTATCCGAACTGGCAAACGTTTCGGAGAGGCGGCTTGAAAGGCTGGTAAATCCTCAGCTTAATGATCTTCCTGCTTTTCTGACAAGAAAGGGAGGGCTGAACTCAGGATTTATGATAACCCAGTATGCGGCTGCTTCCATTGTGTCGGAAAATAAGATTCTGGCCCATCCTGCCAGTGTGGATTCAATACCTTCTTCTGCAAACCAGGAGGATCATGTAAGTATGGGAACTACTGCAGCAAGAAAGGCCAGGGTTATATTGGACAATGTTCAAAAGGTGTTGGGGATTGAAGCATTTGCAGCTTCCCAGGCCATAAGCTTCAGGGGAGATGTAAGCCTCGGAAAGGGCACCGCAGAAGCCTATAAGGTTATAAGAAAAGAGATTGCGCCTGTCGAAGAGGACAGGATAATGTATACCGACATGAATAAGCTGGATGAGATGGTTAAGTCCGAAGCTTTGATAAAAGCAGTGGAAAGTGCAGTAGGAGAATTGGAGTGATATGAATGAAAGCTGACTTGGTAATAAATGCTTCAACAATAGTCTGCTGTACCGAAGGAGAAGGTGCAGGAGTAATTGAGAACGGATATGTGGCTGTAAAAGACAGAAAAATAATATCTCTGGGAGAGGGTAATGCTCCCGGGGATATCAAAGGCCCCGGCACAAGGATTATTGATGCAGCCGGTAAAACGGTGACTCCGGGGCTGATAGACGCACATACCCATCTAGTTCACGGAGGCTCAAGGGAAAAGGAGCTTCCTCTGAAGCTTAAAGGAGTGCCGTATCTGGAGATTCTGAAAATGGGCGGAGGGATACTTAGCACCGTTAGAAACACACGGAGAGCTTCAAAGGAAGAGCTTAAGGCAAAATCCGGAAAGAGCCTGGACCAGATGCTGCTTCATGGTACTACTACCGTAGAAGCCAAGAGCGGTTACGGCCTTGATTTTGATACCGAAATCAAGTGCCTTGAGGTGGCTGCCGAGCTTAATGCCTCTCATCCTATAGATATAGTGTCTACATATATGGGAGCCCATGCCGTACCGGAGGAATTCAAGGGAAATACTCAGGGCTATATCGATTTCATGGTCGATAAGGTCATGCCTTATGTCAGGGAAAATAATCTTGCCGAATTCATGGATGTCTTCTGCGAGGAAGGGGTTTTCTCTCCCGAGGAGTCCAGGGTCATAATGCAGAAGGGCAAGGAACAGGGCTTCAAGCTTAAAATCCATGCAGACGAGATAGTCCCTCTGCAGGGGGCGGAGCTTGCAGGGGAATTGGGCGCTGTTTCTGCAGAGCATCTGCTGGCTGCATCGGAGGCCGGAATAAACGCAATGGCAGAAACGGGAGTTACGGCGGTACTGCTTCCGGGAACTTCCTTCTATCTAATGCTTGGCAAGTATGCCCAGGCGCGCAAGATGATGGACAGGGGTGTCAGGGTAGCACTGGCAACCGATTACAATCCGGGTACATGCCCTACTGAGAACCTTCAGTCCATAATGACCTTTGCATGCTTTGGAATGAAAATGACTCCGGAGGAGATAATAAAAGGAATGACCCTGAATGCAGCTTATGCTTTGGACAGGGCAGGAGAAACCGGAAGCCTCGAAGTGGGCAAAAAAGCTGATATTGTGGTATTTGATGCACCGAATCTTGAATACATAGTATACCATTTCGGCATAAACCATGTGGATATGGTAATAAAGAACGGAAAAACAGTCGTAGAGGGCGGAAGAATTTTATAACAAGATTTCTAGGTATGGGAGTGATTTTATGGGTTTGTTAATGGATATGACTTTAAGGGATTACAGCGATGTGCTGGCAAGCAGCGAGCCTGCTCCCGGAGGCGGGAGTACAGCTGCATTGTCAGGGGTATTGGGTGCTGCCCTTACTATGATGGTAGTGAATCTTTCAGTGGGCAAGAAAAATTATGAAAGCCTGGATGAACATATAAAAGCGGAGTTCATGAAGGAAGCCGAAAATGTAAAGGCGCTTCAGCAGGAGCTTTCCGGCTTGGTTGACGAGGATACAAAAGCCTTCAATAAATTCATGGAAGCAATGAAGCTTCCCAAGGATACCGAAGGACAGAAGCAGCTGCGGGCGGAAAAAATGCAGGAAGCAAGCCTTTATGCGCTTCAGGTTCCCCTAAAGACCGCAGAATGCTGTTTTCGGCTGCTTGAAAACCAGGGGAATATTGCCAGATACGGCAACAAGAACGCCGTATCCGATGTGGGGGTAGGAGCCTTGATGTCACTTTCAGGACTGGAAGGGGCGATATTGAATGTGAATATCAACCTTCCCGGAATTGCGGATGAAGCAGTCAGGTCAGAGGCACATGACAAATGCAGGAGGCTTTCTGTCGAAGGCCGCAAGCTTCATAAAGAAATACTTGATATAGTAAATTTAAGGATAGGATAGATATAAAATGATAAGCAGAGAAATGATAGACAGGATAAATCAGCTGTCAAAAAAGTCCAGGGAGTCCGGGCTTACTGAGGAAGAGAAGCAGGAACAGCAGGAACTCAGAAGGAAATATATTGAATATATAAAAGGACAGGTAAGGCACCAGCTTGATTCAATCAAATTTACCGAGGACGGACATGACTGCGGACATGAACATCATGACCATTGTGGCTGTAAATGTAAAAAACAGTAGAATTGTGTAATAATGGCTTTAGTGATATAATTAGCTGTGGGAGGGATATTTATGTCTGAATTGCAGTTTGTTGTTTTTAGGCTGGGCAAGGAAGAATACGGTGTGAATATAATGCAAGTACAGGAAATAGGCCATTATGCAGAACCGGTCAATGTGCCGAATACTCCCGAATTTGTTGAAGGAATAATGAATCTGAGGAATAATGTTATTCCGGTGATAAGCCTCAGAAAAAGATTCAATATCCCGGAGGAGAATTCGAATAAATCAGATCAGGATTTAAATGAAAATAGAAGGACTATTGTTGTTAATTTAGGGGACAGGCAGATAGCCTTTATTGTCGACGGTGCATCGGAAGTACTGACATTGGACGAGGCCGACATACAGGAAACTCCGGATATAATTGCCGGGGTTGACAGAAAATACATATCCGGTATAGGGAAAAAAGGGGATAGGCTGCTTATAATGCTTGATTTGAATTTTTTGTTTGATGAGCAGGAACAGGCACAGCTTGCCACCATTTAAATACTTTTTATAGTGCGGCATTTACCGCACTTTTATAAAACACACGAAAAAGTATAAACTTTTCTATAAATTATTCCTGATTGTTCAGCGATAATAGTAATATGAGGCAAATATCGCAGTATTGATTAGCTTGGAAGAAAGCAAGAGGTGCTTATTATGGACAGGTTAAATGAAATTATAAAAAATACGGTGGATATTATTGAAAAGAGCAGAAGTGAATTATTCAGCATAGCTGAGAGCTCCCGCACCGAATGTCAATTGATAGAGGAAGAACTGGAAAAAATCAGGATAATTGCAGCAGACCTGATAAATCAGGTGGACATGCTGGTAAAGCTTGACAAGGAATGCAGATATCAGCTTATGATAGTGAGCAAGAATATTAAGGAGTACAAGGAAGAGGATGTAAAAAGAGCCTACGATAAGGCAAAGGATCTTCAGGTAGAGCTGATGACGAAAAAGGCGGAGGAACAGCTGCTTATACAACGGAGAAGTGAGCTGGAAAGAAGGCTTAAGATAGCAAAAGACACTGCAAACAAAGCTGAATCTCTTGTCAACAAGGTTGGAGTGGCGATGGGCTATTTGACCGGAGAGCTGCAGGACCTTTCGATACAGATGGAGGATATCAAGCAGAAGCAGTATCTGGGTATTAAGATAATCAAAGCACAGGAAGAAGAAAGAAAGAGGGTTGCAAGGGAGATACATGACGGCCCTGCGCAGCTCATGGCCAATCTGGTTATCAAAACCGAATTATGTGAAAAGCTTATAGATATGGATAAGGAGAAAGCAAAGGAGGAGCTTGGCAGTCTCAGAGGTTTCCTTCGTTCCAGCCTGAGTGACGTGAGAAAGATCATATACGATCTGCGGCCTATGTCTCTGGACGATTTGGGACTGGTTCCTACCCTTCAAAGATATATTTCAAACTACATCGAACAAAACAACATATCGGTGGATTTTTTGGTTTTGGGAGAACCGAAGACATTAAAGCCGGTTGTTGAGCTTGCTGCGTTCAGAATTGTGCAGGAAGCATTGACCAATATTAAAAGGCATTCCGGAGCTGATAATGCGGTTGTCAGAGTTGAGTTCACCAATGAGCAGGTTAACCTTCTCATCAGTGATGACGGGAAGGGCTTTGACAAGGACAAGCTGTGGAAGGCAAAAGAAGAAGATGCAGGTTATGGCTTGCTCAATATGAAGGAAAGAGTCGAACTGCTGAATGGGAAGTTTGATATAAAGACAGCCCCTAATAAAGGTACTAAAGTATTTGCAAGCCTATCTTTGAATATAGCAGAGGAGGGATAATGTGAGCAAGATACGGATATTGATTGCTGATGATCATTCTATCGTCAGGGAAGGACTCAAACAGCTCCTGGAGCTGGAGGAAGATTTTGAAGTTGTAGGACAGGCTTCTAATGGAGTTGAAACCATAGAGAAAGTCGAAGAGCTTAAACCGGATGTGCTTCTTCTGGATATAAACATGCCTATAATGAACGGTATAAAAGCCCTTAAGAAGCTTAAGGAGGACGGTATCAACACAAGAGTTGTAATACTTACGATACATGAGGACAGGGAGTACCTTTTAGAGACAATGCAAATCGGTGCTTCGGGATATATACTCAAGGATTCCGATTCGGCAAGTTTCTTCAAGGCCATTAGGGATGCATATATAGGGGAGTCATATATACAGCCGAAGCTGGCCGCTGATTTGATAAAGGAATTCAACAAGCCGAGAGGAGCCAGGGTTAAGAATGAAAATGAGCTTACCCAGAGGGAATATGAGGTAATTACACTTATTGCAGACGGTTTGAACAATAAGGATATCGCAGACAGGCTTTTTATCAGTGAAAAGACAGTAAAAAACCATGTTTCAAATATATTCAGAAAAATAAACGTAAGTGACAGGACACAAGCGGCGATATACGCATATAAAAACAATATCAAAAAGTAGGGTATACTCTGTTACACGATTGTAATATTTGGAAGCATTGCAAAATTCATAGTTTAATGGTATATTTTATAAGTAATAAATATTTGGATGATAATAATATGAATTGTTAAGAAAAGGAGGTCGTGAATATGATAAGGAATGTAATAACGGTTCAAACTGTACTAAATAAGACAGCTTGTTTTGCATACGGCATCAGTGTATCCAAAATTATATATCACGACCTGGGATTTGAAAAATAGCAATAGTTATTTTAGTCACGGGCCGTAATAACCCGTGATTTTTTATTTATATGAATAAATGTATAAAAGTCATGGGCAGAGACCTGTGGCTTTTTTAATTTTTGAAAGGAGGGGTTATAAATGACAATAGCAAGGGTGTGTGAAAATACTGCAGTAAGGGAATTTGACAGGGGAGGTAAAAGCATGAATCTGATTACTGAATTATTGACAAGGCTAAAGTACAAGTACAGGGAAAACAGGGATCTTAATGACTACGGGTATGAATTGTATCAGTCATTGGAATACAATCTGAAGTATTTAAAAGGTGATGATTTCGGATATGGAGACCCCCGGACACAATCAATGGATGATCTGATGGCAAGGAGAATATTCTAGGATATCCGGAATATTATTGCCAAATGCCTATACAAAAAATCTCAGTCGCGGACAAATGAAAAATTTTAGATTTGTTCGCGACTTATTATTTTGATAATTTTTCATGTTATGCTAAACTATATATAATATCACAGATTATGAGGCTGCGATATGATATCAGGGGAGTGAATCATTTGGATAAGCAGAAGCTGTATACTCTTTTACAAAAGCCGGAAGGTACCAAGCTGGATTTTAAAGCCGTACTTTCATTAAAAACTGAAAGTGAGAAAAAAGAGCTGGCCAAGGATGTTGCAGCAATAGCTAATTCAAAAGGCGGCAGGGGCTATATAATTTACGGGATACAGGACGAGACAAAAGCCATATTGGGAATTGAGGGAAAGCGTTATACGGAAGAGCAGATACAGCAGATAATAAGCCAGAGGTGTGACCCACCGGTATCGGTGAAGCTTGAGATAATCCCTGTTGACGATAAGCAGATTGCTGTCCTTACAATATACAGGAGCAGCCAGAAACCGCATCAGATAAGACAGACAGGTGTATTTTACATCAGAAGAGGTTCTACTACGGATATAGCAAGACGCGAAGAGATAGCCAGCATGCTCCAGGAATCGGGGATACTGCAGTATGAAAGAATTGTGCTGAACAAAGTGGAATTGAATGAACTGAACGAGGATATAATAAGTGATTATATTTCCAAAACAGGACTTACCAGCAACAGCGAAAACTATTATACACTTCTTGAGGGAGTCGGCATAATAGGGAAAGATGAGGACAACAACGGGTACCACCCTACTGTGGGAGGGTTGCTGGTTTTCGGTTATCATCCCCAATTGTACCTTCCTCATGCCGGAATAAGGCTGATAGACAAATCTGCGGCTGAAAAGGTGATGTATTTTTCCGGGCCAATTATTAAAATGCTGGATGAAATTGAAGACTACCTGAGATTGAAAGCAGCGAAAATAAATGAAAAATATCCCGTTGCAGCTGTTGTCGAAGCTGTGGCCAATGCTGCTGTCCATAGGGATTATTTTTCTCTTGGAAGAGAGATAGTCATATTGATAGATAATAAAAAGATAGAAATAAGTAATCCCGGAGCAACCTGCAGCGATGACGACATACAGGGGCTTATAGAGGAGTACAATCCCTGCAGAAGAAACCAGTGGCTGTATCAAAGATTGCTGATACTTGACAATAAGGGGAGGTTCTTTAATATAGGCGCAGGCATGAAAAAAATACATGAAGCCTTCAAACAGCATGGAGGTGCCAGATTCATAAATAATGAGAAGAGGAATCTTTTCAAAGTAGTGCTCCCGGGTTTCATGAAATACTAATTGATATTTTACATTAAAGTTGGTGATGATAATATGAACAACAAGGTGGTAACCTTTGAAAGAGGGGCAGATTTTTATTTCGACCTGTCATACAAGTATATACAAAAGGGGAGGCTGAAAACCGCTCTGAGATATATTGAGAAAGCTGTCAGCCTCAAACCTGATGACAGTTTCCTGCAGTTCAATTATGCGGGACTGCTGGCTGAACAGGGGTATATCGACCGTTCCACCGAGGTTTTGCTCAATATAGTAAAGAACATCGATCCAAATTATCTGGAATGCTATTTTGGCTTGGGGTGCAACTATCTGCAGCTGCAGAAGATAAAAAAGTCCTCGGAATATTTCAGCATTTATCTCGAAAAAGATCCCGGCGGTGAGTTCGCAGAGGAGGCGGAGGAGCTGCTGGAGATGCTTACAATGATAAAGGATGCCAATAACAACATGGATGATGAGGAGCTTGAAAAAATATATAAGATTGAGGAAGAGGCAATTGATCACCTGGAGAAGAAGGAATACAAGCAGGCCACCGAGAAGTTTGAAATAGTTGTACAAATGCTTCCCAACGCCGTACCGGCAAGGAATAATCTCTCTTTGGCGTATTATTATCTGGGATTTATCGACAAGGCAATAGAGCTTGCCCGGGAGGTGCTTACCTATGAAGAGTCCAATGTGCATGCAAATTGTAATCTTGCAATATTCTACAATAAGCAGGGCACGACCAGCCTGGTCAAGAAGCAGTTGGGAATAATCAGCAGGATCCGGGCTGACAGTGCGGATTACCTGTATAAAATAGGTGATACCTACGGAAGCTTGGGAAAGCACACCGATGCATACAAAACCTTCAAGAAGCTTTTAATTGTTGATTCAAAGAATCCAATATATGTACACCTTACAGCAGTAGCAGCTTTTAACAGCAGAAAGTACAGGGAAAGCATCAGGCTATGGGAGAAGCTGGACCAGCTTGACAAAGAAAATATGCTCTCGGATTATTATATCGAAGCTGCCAGAAAGCGGCTGGATGCTGAAGATGAAAGAACATATTTCCCTTATTTATATCAGCTTCCAAAGGAAGAAATCAAAAACAGGCTTGATTTTATATACAAGTTTATTGAAATGCCGGGGCCTGAGTGCAGAAAACAGCTTGCAGACAACGAGCATATGCTTGGCGTACTTTACTTTGGAATTAATTTTGATAAATATTTTCTGAGAAAACTAATATTCAATAAGATAAAGAATGACAGACTGATTGAGGCGGAAAGTGCCATTAGAAGATTCATGCTGAGGGATGATGTAGAGAATTATATAAAGATGGAAGCAGTATTCCTCTTAAATTTCATAGGTGCAAAAGAACCATATACTGTGAACTTTGACGGAGAAAAGAGAAATGTTACGATAGATTCTCTGGATTTTCCCGAGTCTGAATGGGAAAAGCCGTGGATAAAGGTGAAGCGAAAAGCCCTAACAATGATGCGAAATAAATATAAGAGGCCCTATAAGAAGATTGTTGAAGACATCTGGTATGAATTCATTAAGTCGACATTTCCGGAGGTGCCGGAAATAGATGATGTAAATATATGGGCAGCCGCATTGGAGCACACTTACTGCCGTTTGTGCAATGCTGAAGCTTCGGAGCATCAGCTGGCGGAGAATTACAATATATCATCAGCCTCACTGCTTGAAAAGGCGGAAATAATAAACGAAGCAATAAAAAATAAATACCAATGTAAGAAAGAAAAGTAAGACACGAGGACGTTTCTCCTGTCTTACTTCTTTTTTCTTACTGAAAAACCGAAGTGACCCAAAGACTCTGCAAGGGCCCTGTATTCGCCATGGTTATAGCATATCAAGCCTGCCTTATTAAGGTGCAGCTTTCCGGACTTGTCTAAAAGCTTTTCCTCTGCATCAACGCATAATATCTCTGCGATAAACATATCATGGGAGCCCAGGGATATTGTGTTGTTGACCCGGCATTCCAGGCTTACAGGAGATTCTCCAATGGAAGGGGCATCAACCAGATTTGATTTTTGCGGGGTGAGGCCTAAATGCTTAAATTTATTTATATCCCTGCCTGATTTTACCCCGCAGAAGTCAACGGCATATGCCAGATCCCTGGTGGGCAGGTTTACTACGAAGCTGCCGGTATCCTTAATTATACCGTGGGAGAATCTTTCAGGCCTTATAGAGACATAAAGCATTGCCGGGTCTGAACATACTATACCTGTCCATGCAACCGTTATGATGTTGTTCACACCTTCGCTGCTTCTGCAGGATACCATTACGGCCGGTACGGGATAAAGCATGGTACCGGGCTTCCACATCTGCTTAGCCATTGTTTCCTCCTTTTAACTCATCATACTTATTATTTGCTTATTATTATTTATTATATCATAAATCGATGAGACATGGGGACGTTTCGCGTGTCTCAATATCCTCCTATGAGCACATATCTTATCCCCCGTCACCAAAATCTCGGTTTGTACATAGTATGAAAGTGGGATGGTTACAAAAGTAACCAATGATAATCAGGAGAATATTATGGTAATAAATCAATAGAGATTGGAGGTTACAACATGGCATACGGCAAGGATAACAATGTGTCTGACAGCAGGATGAACGAGCTGAAAAATATGGTTTCCGAAAAGCTGGGAGGTGTGGATATTGACAACGTATCCACGGACCAGGTTAAGAATATGCTGGTAAATGAAATAAGCCGGAACAGTAACATAGACCCTGCCATAAAGGATAAGATCAACAAGGGGGATATAGACGGGTTAAAGGAAGATATCATCAAGCATCTGTCCAATAACAGGTCTGCAGACGGCTCAAGTGATCAGCTCATAAAAATGCTTAAGAGCAATGACATGGAAGGTCTGAAAAAACAGCTTATGGGCATGCTCCTTTCGGGACTGGGCCCTCAAAAAAAAAATGAAATAGAAGAGCCGGAAGTTTACGAAAGCCAGGCAGACTTAAAAGACAGCCTGGGGGATTTTGACGAAAGGGCTCTTTTGGGCTTGCTTTTTGACAAGATGTTTGCAGGGGTAAAGGATGATAACAGGATTTCACTTTTATATTCGCTAAGGCCTTTCGTATCCGAAAAAAGGCAAAAAGGCATAGATGATTGCATCAAAATTATGAATTTGGTTGCATTTTTTGAAAATTTTATGAGCAAGGCAGGGAAATAAAATGAGCACCGAGCATTTAATTTTGAGTATTCTTAATCGGCTGAGCCCGGAAGATTTTTTGATCCTTGCCATTGCTTTTATCTTGTATATTGAGAATAAGTGTGACAAAACATTTTTAATCATTACGCTCCTGGTGTTTTTGATGGATTTGCCCCAAAATCTGCTGGATTGAGGTATTTAAAGTGAAAAGGAATAGCAATGGCAAATATAGTGCATTACTACCTTAAGGACTGTTACAATGCTTCCCCGGAAGATAAAGTGCTTTATTGGGAGCCTTTCACATTAAAGCGCAGATATAGTTGGAAAATTGGAAGAAGAGGTATATAATAGTTAATATTTAATTTGTACATGCATATGAATAAATAGTATAATATTAACAAATGATTTACTAGGGGGAATTTTTTTAATGGACGGTGACTTATGGACGCAAATATTGCTTATAATGTTGCTTATAGGTTTAAATGCGTTTTTTGCTGCTTCCGAAATGGCTATAATTTCAGTAAGGCAATCCAGAATCAAGCCTCTTGTGGATGAAGGAAACAAAGCTGCAGTTTTAGTAAACAAATTTCTTGAAGAGCCGAGCAAGCTGCTGGCTACAATTCAGATCGGAATTACCCTTGCCGGATTTCTTGCCAGTGCCATTGGTGCTCAGACGTTAACAAACGGCTTGACCGGATTCCTCATGAGCTTGAATATTCCGTTCATATCTGCATCAGCTGCCGGGATTTCCACGTTTATTGTAACCAGTATAATTGCGCTGTTTACTTTAGTGCTGGGAGAGCTTGTTCCCAAACGAATGGCTCTTTCGCAATCGGAAAAGACGGCATTTAGGGTTGCCGGTACAATAAACCTTTTGTCCAAGTTAACGTATCCTATTGTAAAATTCCTTACCGTGTCCACTAATTTGGTAGTTAAGCTCATGGGGGGACCGGCAAAGGTAACGGAGGAGCAGATAACAGAAGAAGAAATCAGGTCCATGATAAACGTCGGGGAAGAGAAAGGGATATTCCGGGAAGCCGAGACGGAAATGATCAACAGTATATTTGAATTTGATGATACGGTTGCAAAGGAAGTAATGACTCCCAGAATCGATATTGTGGCCCTTAACTCTGAAGCCACCCGTGAAGAAATACTTGATGTAATAGTGCAGGAGAACTTTTCCAGGATACCTGTATATGAAGAATCAATTGATAATATCATAGGAATTTTATATGTAAAAGATTTATTTTCAATGATAAAAAATAAGGTCGAATGGGAGGTATCCCTTAAAGACATAATAAGAGAGGCACACTTTGTTCCCGAGTACAAGAAGATTGACGAGCTTTTCAAGGAAATGCAGAAATCCAAAACCCACATTGCAGTAGTCATAGATGAGTATGGGGGTACGGCAGGAATTATCACAATAGAGGACTTGCTTGAGGAAATCGTCGGCAACATATTTGATGAGTACGATGATGTAATTCTTGACTATGAAAAAATTGACGACAATACATATATTGTCAGCGGAATGCTTAATTTAGGCGATGTAAACGATATATTGGATACAAAACTATCCGGAGAAGAGGAGTTCGATACAATAAGCGGAATGCTCCTCAGCCACTCGGGCAAAATGCCGGAGGTAGGGTATGAACTGACTATCGACAATTTATATTTCAGGATAGAAGAAGTGGATGACAAGAGAATATCAAAAATAAGAATTGAAAAGAGAGATATAGAACCTGATAGAACAGAAGAGTAACAGTATTTTAGATATAAACTTTTTGCCCCCTTTGTTAATAATCAGGATTAATAACAATGTTAGGGGGTTTTTTGTTGATTGGATAGGTTTTTGCAAGGGTGTAAAACCTATTATTGAGACCTTATTACAGAATAAAAATAAAAAATATTGGGGTGAATGATATGAGATTTCCGGATAGCAGCTCAAATATATTATTAAGTGAACGGCGGCTGTCCGTTATTGCCCACTCATTGTTTTCATCCTGGATGCTATCCTTTATTTTTGAAGGAGAAGTTTTTTACTCTCTCATCGGAATCTTTGACTTTGATTCCCATGTTATGGTTTTCGGAGGAATTGCAGCTGTATTTTTGGGGCTGCTGCTATGCGGGTTTTTCATAAAAACAAAAAGAGGAGCCAGGAGAACTTTCCTGTATACTTACCTCTTTTGCATTGTCATTTCCGTGCCTTTTTTCTTTCCACCCTCGGTGTTATGGACTGTGGGAATTATCGCAGGCTCATTCATGTCCGGAAGCTGTGTGGCTGCATGGGGTTATTACTGAATATGGCAGCACTCTGGATTTCTCCACACAGCGGATTGGCTTTATCAATGATAATGCTGATCCTTGCATTCCTGTTTGCACTGAAACTCCCCGAGGATAATTGCATTCCTTCTTCTGTTTCCTTTGAACGGGATAATAGCCGGATAAGCATTGCGCCTCTGCTTGCTTTTTTATGTCTCTTTATTATAGTTATTACTATTAACTCAGGTTTGATGTATCAAGTGGTTAATCCCGCCTTTGCCCATCTTAAATGGCTGACAAGCTGGTATTGGGCAATTCCCTATATTATTGCCGTTCTTACAATGGGTCATCTGCCTCAAAAGGTGAACCGGGCTTATATACTCTACGTTGCAATCGCTATGATCGGGATTTCATTCATAAGCTTTATGATCCTTGACCATGGCATTGCCGGTTATATTGCAGTCAATACATTGATGCTTGGAGCCTTTGGAGTATGTGATTTATTTTGGTGGAGTATTCTTGGAGAAATGTTGGATTTTCATAAAAACCCCGCAACAATTCTTGGAATAGGCCTCTCCGCCAATGTGCTCGGGATACTGCTGGGGGGGGTTGACAGGAAATGCTATAGTATCTGTAGACAAACAAAGCGCAGACCCCGTATTGCTGGCGCTGGCCATAGTTTGTGTGGCACTCGCACTGCTTCCGTTTTTGCATAGATATTTGTCTTCACTTCTCAGAGATCATACCTACTTAAGAGTATTCATGGAAATATCTGCTCAGGAACAGATCAGACAGCCTGACTATGACGCAGTGTTCGAGAACCTGTCGGAGCGGGAAAATCAGGTTGCATCCCGTTTGCTTCAGGGAAAGACTTACAGGATAATTGCCGGAGAGCTTTATATAAGTGAAAATACAGTGAAATATTATGTAAAAAATATTTATTCAAAGTTCAAAATACAAAGCCGCGGAGAACTTGTAAATATTGTTTTAGAAAAGAGAGGTATTGGGACAGGCAAATAAAAAGGATGGTTTTGTGTGGGAACTACCCGGTCGGGTAGGTCTTTTTTTTACCCTATGATGCTACTATGAAAAGAGAAAGTAGAATGAAAAGGAGGAGCTCCATGAAAAAAGCGAACAGGAAAAAAATTACATTGGGTCTGATCACAGCAGTGCTGCTGCTAACCATTTCATTATCAGTGAATTTCCTGATACCTGGGACGGTATATGCCGATACTACCGGAGGATGGCATCTTGCGGAAACGAATTATTATTTGTCAACATTGGATTACACAGTCAAGGGAGAAATACAAAACGGTATAATTGGGACCTCAGATGTCATATATGATAAATATACGGTTGAAGGCTCTGAAGGGGATATGACATTTACCCATTCACGCAGATATGATAATGGGAATGCCATTGCCCATGTGACATATCAGGTTGTCTGGGACACCCCTCCCTCCTATATTGCTGCCGGTCAGAAAACCGGATTCAACATTGATTATAAGGTAATCAGTTCCAAGTCTTGGGGCGGAGTACAGATAAATGCTCATTTGGATGAAGCAGGCATAAAGCCCGGGGG
>ENA-UOWE01003646-UOWE01003646.1-activated-sludge-metagenome-genome-assembly--contig:-NODE-3646-length-15560-cov-3.543051_pt1 | contig 15560 bp, 13 predicted proteins | sample MGYA00249841_ERZ761562 | MGnify/ENA primary metagenome ERZ761562 (study PRJEB28883, sample SAMN05720200) | activated sludge metagenome | isolation source: Anaerobic digester | place: Japan... | reverse complement strand
ATAATGGCGACACTACAATAAACTACCCCACCCCTCCAGCAAACGAACTGCCTTTTGGAAAATATTTTGCATCGGCAACCAGTTTCCCGCAAGTTCTTGTTGATGGCAATGTAGTTTATGTTACCTACTCACAATTGCGCGAAGACAAAATCGACGCTACCAGCACCAAACTACTTAGACATTTGTTTGTAACAAAATTAGATGGTGGCGTATGGGCTGATGGCATCGACCTGACATCCGACATTATGCACGATTATGATGAATGTGTGTTTGGTTCTTTATCGCAAACCAGCGACGACAACCTGCACATTTTATATCAGGCCGACCCTATCGCTGGCCTGGCTGTCAGAGGCGATAAAACTGCTTATGGCGACAACAGCATTTATTATATTGCATTCCCCAAAAGTGATTTTGCCGGCGTAAAAGAAAATAACACCGCTGTTACCATGAACATCTATCCTAATCCTGCTGATGAATATTCTTATATTGACATAAATCTGACCAAGAGTTCAAATGTTAATTTAACCGTTACCAACCTCGTTGGACAAACCGTTTTCACCAATACATACGGAAATCTTGCTTCAGGAAATCAAAAATTAGTTGTTAACGTGAGTAACCTGAATTCAGGAATTTATTTCTTCACAATTCAGGCAGGCAGCGAAAGGATAACCAAAAAAGTTATCGTTAAATAACACTTCTGTTTCTTAATAAAAAAACCCGATACACAATATCGGGTTTTTTTTATTCGTTACCTTTGCCAATAAAACACTAAATATATGAAAATAACTTTCTATGGAGCCGCCAAAGAAGTAACCGGAAGCAAACACCTGATAACAACTAACGACGGCAAAAAAATCCTGTTGGATTGTGGCATGTTTCAGGGTAAAGGCCTTGAAACAGACCAGATGAACCGTTCGTTAGGATTCAACCCTCCTGACATTGATTACGTAATTCTTTCGCACGCTCATATAGATCACTCCGGGTTGTTGCCCTACCTGGTTAAAAACGGTTTCGAAGGAATGATTATCTGCACCCATGCCACACGCGACCTATGCGCTGTTATGCTACAAGATTCTGGCAGAATACAGGAGTTGGACACCAGGACATTCAATAAAAAACTGGCCCGTAACAACCTGCCCCCCGTAGAACCTATCTATACAGCCAGCGATGCCCAACAGTGTATGAACTATTTTGTCAGCATTTCATACGGGCAAAAATTCAAAGTTGCCGACAATATCTCCCTTACTTTTACTGATTCCGGGCACATCCTGGGCAGTGCCGCCGTGAATCTGAAAATAAAAGAAGACGGACGTATCATCAACTTTTGTTTTACGGGCGATATTGGCAGGCAAACAAACAGCATCATCAAAACTCCGCAGCCCTTTCCTCAGGCCGATATCATCGTTACCGAATCTACCTATGGCAACAGGCTGCATGGTATAAGAAAAGAAGCTCAGGACAAACTTCTTAAAATAGTTAACAAAACCTGTCTGCATAAAAAAGGCAAACTCATCATACCTTCGTTCAGCGTGGGACGCACACAGGAAGTGGTGTATGCCCTTAACCAACTGGTAAACGAAGGCAAACTGCCCAAAGTAAAAACTTTTGTGGATAGTCCTTTATCGGTGAATGCCACCAATATTTACCGGATGCATCCCGAATGTTTCAACCAGAACATAATACAAAGCCTCGAAAAAGACCCTGATCCGTTTGGGTTCAATGAACTGACATATGTTCAGGCCATTGAAGATTCAAAAAAGATTAACCAATTAAAAGAGCCCTGCATTATCATTTCTTCCTCGGGGATGATGGAAGCCGGACGGATCAAGCACCATCTGGCAAACAATATTTCAAACCCGGATAACACCATTTTGATTGTTGGCTACTGCGAGCCAAAAACTTTGGGAGCCAAAATAAAACGCGGCGACAAGGAAGTTTCCATTCACGGCAACATCTACCCCGTAAAAGCCGAAATTGAGACACTGGAAGAATTCAGTGCTCATGGTGATTATGCCGAAATGATTGTATATCTAAGTTGTCAGGATAAAAAACAGATACAAAAGATGTTTCTTGTTCATGGTGAAGAGGAATCATTAACGGCCTACAAAAAAATTTTAGAAGAAAACCGTTTTTCAAATATAGTCATTGCCGAAAAAGCTGTCGAATACGAAATATAAAGATAATTTTTTTAATAAAAACCTGCTGAAGCGCCCTTTGCCAACCAGCCTAATTAACTATTTTACCACTAATTATTTGACTATTAATCTAATCAACTGCAAACCATCCCCTACTTCCCTTTCTTCACTCTCTTCAAGGTAAGCAAATTCATAGGATTACTTCCGAGTCCGCTGATGCTTTTTTGAGTGAACCGAAGTACCATATCGTAATATAAAATCAGCACCGGAGCCTCCTCCATGATAATATTATCCATTTTGGTATAAAGAACACCTCTGAGGCTGTCGTTGACAGTGCTGCGCGCCTCTTCAAAAAGCTTGTCGTATTCAGGGTTGGAGAAATGAGTGTAGTTGGGACCTTTGGGACAAAAGTTTTTAGAATAAAATAAGGCAAGGTAATTTTCCATATCAGGATAATCGGCTATCCAAGAAGCCCTGAAGAAACTCATCTTCGATTTGGCAATCATCTCACGAAGAGTGGCAGGTGGATTTACATCCACTTTGATTTTTATTCCAATTTCGCCCAACTGGTGTTGCAGGTATTCGCACAGGTCAAGATAGGATGCCGTGGTTGACAAAGTTATTTCAGGTAGATTTTTCCCATTAGGGAAACCCGCTTCAGCAAGCAGCGACCTCGCCTTATCAGGATCATAGGAATATCCTTTTATTTGAGCCGTATCGTGGTAAGGCATACCCACCGGAACCATCCCATAAATACCGGGCGTGCCCAGGCTGTTCCGCAGATATTTGATCATCTTTTTGCGGTCGAGGCCATAATTTATTGCCTGCCTGACTTTACAGTTTAACAGCGGATTATTTTTATTTTCAGGCAGGGATTCATCCACAAGAAAACCTAAATACTCGGTATTGAGGTAAGGTTGTTTGCACAAATTGATACGGCTTTTGTACTTTTCATTCAACTCGCCTTGTTTGGTGATAAGTTCATCGATATAACTCGGAGCCAAACCTGACATAAAATCAAGGTTTCCTCTGATAAATTCGAGAAAAGCCGATTGTTTGTCCACCACAAAAGAAACCGACACCGCATCGAGGTAAGGTAATCTCCGGCCGTTTTCTTTCTCAAAATAATTATCGTTTTTGGTTAAAATCAGCCGCTGGTTTTCCATCCAGAGTTTGAGTTTAAAAGGACCGGTCCCCACCGCATGAGAACGAAAATCTTTGCCGTAATGCTCCACAGCTTCACGCGGCACCACAGCACAATAGGGCATTTGAAGCATACTTAAAAAAGGTGGAAAAGGCTGTTCCAATCTTACCACAAATACCGTATCGGAAGGCGCTGAAAAACATACCCTGCCCGAAGATTCGCGCGCCACATCATTAAATATCCATGCTCCCGGCGAGGCCAGCTTATCATCGGCAATACGGCCAAAACTATATACAAAGTCCGAAGCCACCACCCGCCGTCCTTTACTGTCAGGAAAAACAGCGTCATCATGAAAATACACATCATCGCGCAAAACAAAGGTATACACAAGTCCGTCGGCAGTTACAGCCCAGGATTTTGCAATACAAGGTTTGACAAACATGGAATCATCGGGCTGCACCAGCCCATTATATAGTTGATTGCACACCCAAATATGCGCCTGATCCTTGGCAAATGCCGGATCCAAAGTACTTATTCCTGCCGACTCGTTGTAACGGAATACCGTCCTGGTTTCTTTCGTATCTTTTGATCGATTGCAGGACAATATGCAGAAAAATAGCAAGAAAAATATGACCGGTTTATATACACATTTCATGATAGCTATTAAAAAGGTCAAATATATTTTAATTATTGACACAATGAATGCAAGAAAATTATTAATAATAAACAACACTTTGTTAAATTTTTGGACAGAATTTCTTTGACTAGTGTCAACAACCGCCTTGAGGACAACTTTCCCCTTTCAACGTATAAATCATCAGCCGTGTGTTACTGTTCACAATGCCTTCATCAAAAAATCATTCCTTATTATCGGGTTCGAAAAACACCCAACGGATGGCCTCAAATTGTTTTTTAAGCTCCTTTTCGCAGTTGTTTATATCCTGAATCATTTGACTAAGAGACCTTGTCTGAGCCATTTTCACTTTCACGGAAACCATAATGTCCGGCCCTAACTGTATAGTTATCATATTATAAATCTTCTCAATTTCCGGTCTTGATTCCAGAAAAAGTTTTATCTCTTCACGTACATCATCCTCGGTGCTTTGCCCAATGAGCAGACTTTTAACTTTAAAGGCCAGAAAAAAAGAAATGACAACCAGCAAAACACCAATACCGATGCTTCCCAGCGCATCGTAAACCGGGTTTCCTGTAATCATGGCCAGTATTACAGCCAACAGGGCCAAAGACAATCCCAGCAAAGCAGCTACATCCTCGCCCAGTACAATTATCAGCTCGCTTTTACGGCTTTTTATTACCCAATTCCACAGTTTTTTTTCTTTTCGTACTTTTTTGATTTGCTTCAGGCAACCAAAAAGAGAAGCAGCTTCAAGCATCATGCTGACAAATAAAACAACGATGGCAATTACAGGGTTTCTCAATCCCTCGTGTACACTGATCTTATGTATGCCCTCATAAATTGAAAACAACCCGCCCATGCTGAAGAGTATCAGCGCAACAATAAAGGACCAAAAATAAATCTCCTTGCCGTATCCCAAAGGATGTTCGTTGTCAGGTTTCTTTTTTGAAGAGCGCAAACCCAGAAACAGCAGGCCCTGGTTGCCACAATCGGCAAAACTATGTATCGATTCGGCCAGCATAGCGCCCGATCCGGTGATAATAGCCGCAACCGTTTTGGTTATGGCAATGCCCAAATTGGCTAATAAAGCAAAAAATATTAACTTAACCGATGCGTCCTGATGAGACATAATGCAAATTACTCCTGAATAGCTTATTCCGTATTGTTTATACTAAATTTATTGATTACTTCACGCTATTAAATGTTCAAATTTATAAATAATTCACACAATCAGGTTTAATATAGTGCAAAATGTAATTTATTTTGTGGGTTAATACAGTTGGCTACATCAGTATAAGCGAGGGTTGTGTATATTGCAATCATCTCATATTTTCCTGCCAGGTGAGACATTAATATTGAATTAATTTGCCCGTAGGATATCGGCGCTTTTATCCGGAAATAATCACTTTATGATTCCTGAAATTACTTCCGACACGAATAGTTACTATATAAATCCCTGCCGTGAGCCTGGCTGCATCAAATATGACTCTATGGCTGCCACTGCCACTATATTTATTATCGGCCAGAACAGCCATTTCACTACCCATCAGGTTATAAATCTTAATTGTAACATAATCGCTTTGGGGCAGGTTGAATAATACAGCCATTGTGCCAACACATGGATTGGGCGCCACCGTGCTTTCAAAACCGGAGGCAACAAACTCATTTATCGAAGCAGTAGAGTCGATAATTAATTTAATATTATCAATCCTCACTTCCGAGTTTATCTCGCTGCTACCTCCACATTCGTCCACAAGTTTAAATTCCAGGGTTTTGATACTGTTTCGGGCATTGACAACAGGCATCCAAACACTGGTCCATTGGTCCGTGCTGCTATCCATCAATATTGGATTCATAGCAGGGTTATTGTTAAGTAATACCACCAGTCTGTCCACTTCCGGAAAAGGATTTTCATCATCTTCTTCATAAATAAGATAATCAAACTGAATACCCAGGGCATTGTCGGGAATATAAAACCTGTTATGAATCTTGTTGCATGCCCCGGAAGATTTCAATGCAAGATAGTTTCCATCGATGGTTGCATTTCCGCTGCCGCCGTTGTATGACCATCCCGGGAATGTTTCATCAATAAAATTGCCCCGTTCAAAATCACCATTTACCACGCCATCATGAGTAAAGGTAAAGTAAGTTATTTGAGATGTTCCACTAATGGCAGGCCTGTTGTTGTATCCTGCACCATTTATGGAATAATAATATCCTTCGTGTCGGGTGGAATCCAGTATGGTTTCGGTGTACCAACCGTAAACAGCATTATGTCCGATAGTTCCCAGGAAAACCTGATAGGTGCCTTCCACAGGCCTTCCGTTAAGCTCCACCAAGTTTTCCTGATAATAAGAATCGGCCCAACTTATACCCTGCCATGCCTCCACGCCGGAATGCCACACAGCAGGATTAACATCATAATCATCAAAAAAACTAACGGCACCCCAGTCATGAGCATCCAACGAGGTGGTTTGAGCCACCGGAAAACCAGCCACTAGCAGGCGCTCAGCACATTCGCTGTTAACTACCGTCCCGCGGCTGTGCCCGATAAAATGTAAGGTACTGATATCAAAATCTCCTTGCAGATGGCCTTGAATCAGCGAAGTAAACAAAGCGGCACCGGCATCTTCGCTAAAACCTGACTGAAAGTTATTGCTTGCCGTCATCCAGTCGAAAATTAAAACAGTCTGTGTTCCCGAGCCGATAAGATAATCAAAATTGCCCGTTTGCGCATTATATACCCTCACAACAGCATCGCCAAGCCTGTTGCGAAGGGCATTGGCCATATCAAGCATCCAGCCGTACACCTGGTCGGTAGCAGGCGGTGTATAACCATGAGAGATAACAGTAGTTTGGGCATGAGTGCCAAAAAACAAATTAAAGACTAAAAAACACACCAAAAAAATTCTTTTCATAACATTTTTTGTCAGCAAAAAACTTCTCGTGGAAATCCCATTCTTATATTGCATATAATTATCTATAAAAACAACTTAAACACACATATTTGACTGTACAAAGTTACATGTTCTTAATGTACAAATTGACTACTTTTCAATAATAATGTTTTATAAGAAACTCCTTGGTCGTTATGCCATGTGAAAGTTAAATTAGTTGCTGCAACTTTTTAAACAAAAACAAGATAGTACTGCATAAATCTTTATTTTTGCAAAAAAATACCTAGTGAAAAAGCTACTACTTATTACGCTGTTAATTGCATTTGGCATACAGGGTAACGCACAACAGGAAAATTCGTTGTTATGGGAAATATCGGGTAACGGAATCGCCAGTAAATCATATATTTTCGGAACCATTCACATGATAAAAAAGCAGGACTTTTTCATTACTCCTGCCATGATATCCAGTCTGTATAAATGCCAGTATTTTGTAACAGAAATAGATATGAACATTCCGCTGGCGCAACAACTGGAACTGGCAAAAAAAATGTACCTGCCCGAAACCAAGACCTTGCGGGACTACATTACACCCGATGAGTACACAAATTTCAGTAATTATGTTATTGATTCCATCGGAATAAAAAAATCCAAACTGGAAAAATATATCCGGCTGAAACCATTTTTTATGAGTTCAATACTTGCCAAACACATTGCAGGAAAAATCAAGTCGTATGAGCAGGAACTTTATAAATTATCAAAAAAGAGAGGGATGATATCCGATGGGCTAGAATCGCTCGACTTCCAACTATCACTCATTGATGAAACACCCATCGAGGAGCAGGCCAGGACTTTAGTTTCGGATGTTCACGGATATGTGAAAATGGAACAACAATTAACGGATATGGTAGCAGCTTATAAAGCACAGGATATGGATAAACTGTATGATTTTGTTGTAAAGTATGCAGATTCCAACCAGGAATTCAATGAAAATTTTATTTTTAAACGCAACCAAAACTGGATACCCAAAATAGAAGAAAAAATTAAAGGCCACAGTTGTTTTATCGCTGTAGGGGCGGCCCATTTGCCCGGAGAAAAGGGCGTGTTAAACATGCTAAAACAAAAGGGATATTCTGTTACAGCAGTAAAATAATTTTTTTTATTATTTATATATTTTCCAACTAACACCACAGTGATTTTAATAAAAAACAAAATACAAACCAAGTCATTACAGCGAAAAAAAGTGATGACTGCCAGTTTGTCAATAATCTCAAACTCGGTGCTGATAATACTCAAGGTAACTATAGGTATAATCAGCGGATCGGTGAGTATTATTTCGGAAGCCATACACTCGGGAATGGACCTGATGGCTGCCATCATAGCATTTTTCTCGGTACGTATTTCGGGCATGCCTCCCGACAAAAATCATCAGTACGGGCACGGAAAATTTGAGAATGTCTCCGGCGTAATTTAAGCATTATTAATTTTTATTGCCGCCGGTTGGATTATATTTGAAGCTGTTAAAAAAATCGTTGAGCCCGCCCTGCCAGAATCACTAGGAATAGGGGCAATAGTAATGGGGGTCTCGGCGCTGATAAATTTTGTTGTTTCGCAACGTCTTTACAAGGTAGGAAAAGAAACCGATTCGGTGGCCCTTGAAGCTGACGGGCTTCATTTGAGGACAGATGTATATACTTCTTTAGGAGTAGCTTTCGGTCTGTTGCTGATTTGGCTTACCGGTATTGCCATACTCGACCCTATCGTTGCCATTCTGGTAGCCTTATTAATCCTGAGAGAATCATTCGTTTTGCTGAAAAAAGCCTACTATCCCCTACTCGACACGCCATTGCCCGCGAATGAAATCGATAAAATAAAGGGAACCATCAACAAGCATCTTAAACCCGGAATGAATTTTCATATGTTGCGTTCGCGCAAGGCCGGAGCCAATAAATACGTCGACCTCCACCTCGAAGTACCAGGAGGCATTACCGTAAAAGAATCACATGATCTTTGCGATCTTATTGAACACGACATAGAACACGAGGTAGAAAACATCGAGGTTTACATTCATATCGAGCCCTGCGAAAACGGCGAAGAAGAAAAAGTAATTAATCCTCCGACTTTGGAATAGACCGAGTAACGACTTTATTTTTCCACCTGCCGCTGGTATAATAAATCCAGGAAGCAATCATTCCAAAAGCCCAGGCAATTGGTATACTCCACCATATTCCATCAGAACCGATTGCCCGCGAAAGCACGTACGAGAGCGGAATCCTTAGCAACCAAAGCGACAAGAGGGTAATAAACATAGGTATTAAAGTATCACCGGCCCCGCGAATTAGCCCCTGCGTGGTAATCATAGTGGAAAAAAGAATATAAAACGAACATACTATAACCAGGTAAGAATGTCCAATACTTACCACCTCAGCACTATCCGTAAACAGCGACATAATTTGCGACCCGAACAATATGGCAACAAATGTTATCAGGATAGAAAATATGGCTGTCATCAGCAAGGTAGCCCTGTACCCTTTTTTTACCCGTTCAACTTTATTTGCCCCCATATTTTGACCCACAAAAGTGGAAAGAGCCATAGAAAAGTTCATCGCCGGCTGCATGGCAAAAGAATCAATACGCCCGGCAACAGTATAGGCAGCTATTGTGTCGGTACCAAAACCGTTGACAAATCGCAACAAGGCCATCATGCCCAGAGCGACAAAAGTTTGCTGTAAGCCCGATGGGATACCAATCTTCAAGCTTTTCATAAATATTTCGCGGTGGAACTTAATATCTAAAAATGAAAATTTTATGATATCGTGAAAACGGTTAAGGTAGATGATACTCAGAATAAACGATACCCCCTGGGCTATCACTGTGGCAATTGCCGAGCCTTCGATACCCCAGCCAAAATACTTCACAAAAAGAATCACAAGAAAAATATTTAATATCGTGGCAATAATCAGAAAATACAAGGGGGTCCGGCTATCACCCAAACCTCTCAAAATGGAGCTGACAGCGTTGAAGCCAAACATTGCAATCATCCCGTACATCATAATATTGAAATAACTGATAGCATCAGGAATAATTTCTTCGGGCATATCCATCGCCCGAAAGATGTGCTCACTGAATATTAATCCCAACACCGTCAATGCAATAGATGCAAAAAACAAAAAAATCAAGAGGCTGTCAATGGCCTTTTTGACATTATTAAAATCTTTGGCGCCAAAAAACTGCGAGATTATTATCGTTGATCCTATTGAAACTCCCATCACCAGCGAGATTAACACAAACAGAACAGGGAAAGATCCCCCCACCGCAGCCAGCGCCTCTTCGCCAAGATAATTCCCCACGATGACACTGTCGACGATATTGTACGATTGCTGAAAAATATTGCCAAGCAACATAGGCAGGGCAAAACTGAAAATCACTTTGCTTTCATTGCCTGTAGTAAGGTCTTTCATGGTAGAGATAAAAGTCCGCAAAGATAATGTTTTCCGCGCGGCTATCCTGTATTTTGGCATTTTTTACGAAATAATACAGAGTTATCAATTTATTATTATAAATTTGCGAATAACATTAAAAACCAATTTACCATGAAGAAAACCTTACTTATTTTCTGCTTGTTAAGCGTATATTTTTATGTGGCTCAAGCACAAATCACTCTTGATTTTAACGATTTGGCCGTACCGGTAAAAACTTTTGATTTCAGAAAAGACACCGCTGTTGACCCGTCGATAACACCCGGCAACCCAGGCCCGGGCCAAACCTGGAATTTCATGGCTCTGCATAGCACGTTAGACACCATGACCATTGATGTTGTTAACTCGAACACAATTAATACCGGTGGGATGTTTGCCGGCAGCAACATTGCCACCATTTACGACAGCGCTCTTATCATGTATTTTTTCAACAGTTCACCGCTGGGCCTGGTGTTGCATGGCACCATTTATGATTTTTTCAAAACCGGCGACTCTATAATGGTAGAACTGAGTACCCCCGACACTGTGCTGACACTTCCCGGGGCGTACGGCGATTCCGCTACCAGAAATAGTTTCGGCGATACAAAATCACACTGCAACATTGTTTATGACACCATGGGATATCAGATTCCGGTGGATTCTTTGCGCATTAAACATGCACAGATCAAAACATCGGTCAACGATGCCTGGGGAACCATGACGTTGCCAGGCAGCCCTAACTTTGATGTCATCAGACAAAAAGATTACGCCACCAGCCAGGACTCTATCTGGGGACATACCACTTTCCCGGGCTTAGCCGGATGGCACTTCCTGTATATCCGTTACGACACCGTGCTTACCTACACCTGGTGGCCAAAAAATCTGGGCATCCATGCCGTAAAATTTGTAATGGGATCACCCACCGCGGTTATGAATGCAGAATTTGTTTATGACATTGATAATAGCATCAGTGAAAACGAGTTATCGTTATCAAACGTGTTCCCCAACCCCGCCAGCGATTATATCAACATTTCCAATACGGCAAAATACAAAGAAGTGGTGCTTTTCGATGTACTCGGAAATGAAATTTCAAGACATATAATCGGAAACAAAGACCAGGTGCGGATATCGGTGAAAGAATTACCGAATGGATTGTATTTCTACAATGCAATAAATGGAGCCACCAAATCCAGCGGAAAATTTGTGGTTAAGCATTAATTCCAACAGAAAACATAAAAAAACCGGAACAAAATATTCCGGTTTTTTTATTTGTCACCCTCCCAAATTGAGATTCACAAAAGCCTCCAAGTCACAAGTTATAAGGCTTCAACAAGATATATTCCGTTACCATTTTGTAGTAATAATCACTCCGAAAAACCTTTTAAGGCCGGTTGCTCCATACCCGCGTATCCACATTAAACAAATACTCATCCACATTTTTAGTCATCTGTTGCATCAGCTTACGTGAATCGCTGAGATATAGACTCATTTTCTGAAACGAAGCTGTATCAAGTACATCTCCCATGTTTTCATATTGTGAAACAGGCAGAATATGATATTTCTTTTTGCCGTTTTTCTCGGGAATATATACCCAGGTAAGGTAATATCCGCAGTCGGCTATGCTTACTTTATTATGGCGTTTCACCAATTCCATTTTCACCATCATGCCTCCATCGCGGTATCTGGTACGCTGGTTTGATATATAATTTCCCAGCGAATAAGCGATAAACACTTCCCTGCCGTTACTATCGGGATAGAATTTTCTTTCCAGTTTCTGAATCACGTGTGGATGCATGCCAATAACAATGTCGGCGCCGAGGTCGAAACATAATTTGGCGTAATATTCCTGGTATTGGTTGGGCTTAGATTCATACTCGTTGCCCCAATGAATAAAAACTATGGTTTTATCAGGCATAGAGTCTTTGGCACGTGAAAGGTCGGTTTTAATCTGGTCCTCATTTATCAGGTTCACAACAGTTGGTGAGGGTACTGCAATTCCGTTAGTGCCGTAGGTATAATTTAACAAGGCTAGTTTTATACCGTTTTTTTTGATTATCATTGGGTATGTTTGTGCCCTGCTTGCCTCATCAGTATATGTGCCGATGTGTTTAAAGCCCATGCTGTCGAGAATACGAATAGTCCGTTCTATGCCTTTTTTACCCCGGTCGCATGAGTGATTATTGGCCGTAGCCAAAATATCAAAACCGGCATTGGTTAATGCATGCACTATCTGATCGGGAGCGCTGAACTGGGGATAGCCGGTATAAGGAGGGCCGCCAAGGGTAAATTCAAAATTTGCCATCGCAATATCACATTCCTTAATCAGAGGAGCCACAAAACTGAAACACGAATCATAGCTGTAGGTTTTCAAAGAATCGTCCCAGGCCGAGAGTATCTGTGGCTCGTGCTGCATCACATCGCCGGCGAACAGAATGATTATCGACGAATCATTTGTTTGCACCGGCAGGTTCACAACCTGATCGGCGGTGATTCTTGAAAAAACGATTACACAAAAGAAAATAACCGCAACAACAATCAGATATTTAGCACCTTGTTTCACAATGGAATTGTATTAATCAGAAAATAAAAATTTGCTTCACTACATCCGTATTTAGTATTTCAGAAGCTTCATAAGGTTTGCCAAATTTGGGCTTTTTTCCGGCAGACTGCACAATAAAGGCAATATCCCTGTATTCTTTAACATAAACCATGTAATTATTGTCTTCGCCACCCACAATATTTTTCATTGTATAATTTTTTCTGATTTCGGCAAAAGTGCTTCCGACACCAATACCGTCAATGGTTTTATACTTTGGCGAAATAATGTTTATGCGCGATACAAGGCAAATATCTGCGCAAAGCGATTCGATTTCGATAGCAAGAGTCTTAAGGTCGGAATCCATTATTTTATACAAAGCATATTCATCTCCATCTGATTCAACTTTTTTTACTTTCAATTGTTCTTCAGGAAAAATATTTTTCAACTTGTTCACATCCATATTTATCTCAACCTCGCCCACTTTGCCGTCGGTAATCAGAAAAGTTGAGTTGGTTTTTCCCGGAAAGTTATGTTCGATGGAAATCATTTTAAACGATGGAAACAATATGGTACTGCTGATAATCATTATGGATACTATGATGGTTCTTTTCATGCTTTTAGTTTTTTGAGCTGATAAAATTACTAAAAGAAATGTTAGCTGCTAAAGAAACTGTTTTGAATTTAATAAATGATTTTCTGCAAATTAAATATGGTACAAAAAAAATCAATTTGTTTTACCTACGCCCTGAAGGGTGCAAATTGATTTTCAACGCCCCTTTATGGTTTGGGAAAATATTAAAAATAAGCACCATAAAAATTACCTATCAAATTCCAAACGGTTTCTAAATTATCTTTCGTTTCCAGCTTCCTTTTTTCAGATAGAAATATGAGAAGATAAACAGCCATACGAAATACTGGATTTCTGTCAGCCAGGCGATCTCGAGCGGCATATCCATGACCAGGATCACAAAATATACGAACAGGAGATAAAACGCTGTTCCGATAAGTTCGATGACCATGCCGGCCTTTGTACTGCCTGTGCCGATGACACCGCTGAAAAAATTCATGGTCAGCGAAAAAACAACCAGAGCAACCATCACCACATAAAATGAATTCATACTTTCGCCAACCAGATGCACATCAGAAGTATATAAAGCAAACAATTGATGCCGGAAAATAACAGCCGGAATTACCAGCACCAGAATAGATAAAAAACACATCAAGGTGATTTTTTTTATCAGCGGTATCACATTTCCTGCATCTCCTTTTCCTATGATGTTGCTGACCATGGTGCTTGTGGCGGAGCTAAAAGCCCAGCCCGGTATCATCAGAAAAAGATATATACTGCGCACGATATTAGTGATTGCCAGTTGATGAGCCCCACGATGCTCTATGACAAGAAAAAAAACGAACCACGAAGCCAGGGATACCACATGTTGCAGGATGATAAAACCGGAAACATCAAGTATGCCGCGGATTTCGCTGAAGTTATATTTTTTTCGTCTGAAAAGCTGATACTTTTTCAGGTCAATATATTTGTATGTTACAACAAAATAGAACAACACAGAAGCAAATTCAGCAATTACTGTCGCAATAGCGGCTCCTTCAATACCCATGCGGGGAAATCCGAAATTGCCAAAGATCAACAGCCAGGCAAAAACAATATTGACAATTGCCAGCACCAATGAATTGGCCAGTAAAAATTTTGTTTTGAAAAGTCCGGTATACAAAGCCCTGAAAACACAACCAAGGTAAGTAAAAAAGATACCCCAAACCCTGTATTTAAGGTAGAGTTCTGTTGGAGCATATATTTCGCCGGATGAAAGCATCCACCTTAAAAGCGGCGAAAGAAAAAGTTGGGCAGCAGCAAAGAGCAGTAATGCGACCAACATCAGAAACATCACGCTGATCTCAAAAATGCTTCCGACCTCATTATCTTTATTTTCGCCCAGCCGCCTGGAGATAATTATTTGTGTTCCAATACTGAATCCAAGCCCGATGATAAAAATAAGCACATAAAACGTCCCCCCTATTGCTGATGCCCCAAGCTCCGCTTCGCCGATGCGCGCGAGAAAGATCGTATCGGTTACATTGATGATATTCTCGGCAAAAAGACTGAGGATAATTGGATACGTAAGTGCCCAGATGGCTTTATTTGAAGGCAGTTTCAACCCTGAAGTTTTTTGACAAAAGTAATAATTGTTTGTTCAGGTATGACACTAAAAGGACACCAAAAATACTTATCGGTCAATCGCGCGAAATCCACATTTTTCCGCGAGGGGATAATCCTCTATTACCCACTGGGCAATACGAGCCGCTTTGCGTGCATGGGTAAAAATAAACTGATTATCTTCATCTTGAATAAAAACACCCGGGTTGTCAGTTTTTATCCTGCCTTTTAGCTTATATTCCAAAAACAACAGGTCGGAGATAGTTCCCTCGAGCCAGGGTGTTTCCCTGTCGTACCCGGCGACCCAACTGATACGCGAGCCGCAGTTAAGCATAAATTCTTCGAGGTTTTTACCTACATCACATGCGCCCAGCAGTATTCCCTTGTTGTAATGCCCTCCCGGGCCGCGGCTTGAAGTGGACTGCGCCACCTTATTGAGGTTGATGCCGGAAATGTGCCCACGCAGACGACCACCTTTTCCATGTCCGGCAATATAACATACCTGCATCTCATCATGTTTGATAAAACGGGCCAACCACAGAGTCAAATCCCTGGCACTGTAATACATACGATATGAAAGCGA
>ENA-UOWE01003645-UOWE01003645.1-activated-sludge-metagenome-genome-assembly--contig:-NODE-3645-length-15561-cov-47.789372_pt1 | contig 15561 bp, 8 predicted proteins | sample MGYA00249841_ERZ761562 | MGnify/ENA primary metagenome ERZ761562 (study PRJEB28883, sample SAMN05720200) | activated sludge metagenome | isolation source: Anaerobic digester | place: Japan... | reverse complement strand
CCTGCGAAGCCATCAGCAATGTACTGACGGTGACGGTCAACAACGTGACGGCAGGTACTATTGCAGGAGATCAGACCATCTGCTCCGGTAGCAGTACTGCCGCGTTTAGCAGCAACGCGGATGGTGCCGGTAATGGGACGATAACCTACCGCTGGGAAATCAACACCAACATGACCACACCCTCATGGAGTACAATTTCAGGGGCTACAGGAAATATCTACAACCCGGGAACCCTGACGGCTGATGCCCAGTACCGAAGAGTAACGATCAACACGTTGAACAACGTGGCCTGCGAAGCCATCAGCAATGTACTGACGGTGACGGTCAACAACGTGACGGCAGGCACTATTGCAGGAGATCAGACCATCTGCTCCGGTAGCAGTACTGCCGCGTTTAGCAGCAACGCGGATGGTGCCGGTAATGGGACGATAACCTACCGCTGGGAAATCAACACCAACATGACCACACCCTCATGGAGTACAATTTCAGGGGCTACAGGAAATATCTACAACCCGGGAACCCTGACGGCTGATGCCCAGTACCGAAGAGTAACGATCAACACGTTGAACAACGTGGCCTGCGAAGCCATCAGCAATGTACTGACGGTGACGGTCAACAACGTGACGGCAGGTACTATTGCAGGAGATCAGACCATCTGTCTTAATGATGATCCTTTGCCATTCTCAAGCACCCAGCCAGGATCCGGAGATGGACTATTGTCATACAGATGGGAAATGTCTTATTCTCCCTTTACAGTTTGGTCGCCTGCCACTGGGACAAACAATCAGGAGAGTTATGATCCCAATCCACCGCCACCGTTTGTTCAGACCGTTAAATACCGCCGAATAACAACTTCAACCCTGAATGGAGTGTCTTGTTCTTCTGAATCAAATATTTTAACTGTTATGGTTCAGGGAACAGTCTCCCCAGGTGGAATAAGTTCCAACCAGACGATATGCGACGGAGAAGTCCCGGACCGGATCATTTCGTCTCCCGATGGCACCGGGAGTCCGGGGGCAGTTATTTCTTACACATGGGAATATAGCACAGACGGAGGTGCAACTTATTTTACTGTCCCGGGAAATCCAGCTACAGAATACTTTGATCCTCCTGCTCTTACTCAAACTACTCTTTACAGACGTCGTACGATGTCGACACTAAATGGGGTATCTTGCACATCGGCAGCGACAAGTGCTGTCACAATCATTGTTCAGACTGTTCCAACTGCCGGACAAATTGCCACAGATCAGACCATCTGCAACAATTCAGTTCCAGGCCAGCTTACCTCAGTCATAAGTGGTACTGGTAACCCTGGTGCAACCATTTCATACCTCTGGGAACAGAGTTATGATGGAATCAGTTGGACAACCGTTCCAGGCGACCCGACCACGGCAGTATATTCTCCTCCTGCCCTGACACAAACAACTTTGTTTCATCGGATTACAAGAGCAACACTTAACGGCACCCAATGTTTCTCAGTTCCGACTAATACAGTTACCATAACTGTACAGGCTGTTGTCCAACCGGGTATTATTGCTTCTAACCAAACAATCTGTTATGATGGTGATCCCTCAGCATTGTCAAGCACTCAGGACGGATCTGGTTCGGGACATATTACATATAGATGGGAAATTTCTTCTGGTGGCGGTACGTGGACTACGATTCCTGGCATGAACGATGCCACCTATGATCCGCCAGGACCACTCACAGCGGTTACCCAGTATCGCAGAATTGCAGTTTCTACTCTGAATTCGGTTTCATGTGAATCATTACCTACAAGCCCGGTAACGATAACTATTCTTCCCCAGATTGTGCCACCGACTGTCAATTCAAGTCAAACGATATGCTATAATACTGCACCTTCTCCATTGACACGGACTAATGCGACAGGTGGCTCGGGAACCTTCACATACCAGTGGCAGGTCAGCACTGATAATAATACATGGACAGATCTGACAGGGCAGTCCGGATTGAGTTATTCACCAGGAAACCTAACCTCTACGACCTATTACAGGGTAGTGGCTACCAGCACAGGCACACCTGCTTGTGGGTCCTTCAATAGTAATGTGGCTACAATTACCGTCAGACCGCAACTGGTAGCCCCTGCTGTTTGCTGTGATCAGATTGTGTGCATAGGATCAAACCCAGATCCGTTAAGCGGAACGGCGGCATCAGGTGGATCAGGATCTTTCAATTATCAATGGCAAGTGAGTACTAACGGTAATCCTCCATGGAATGATATTACAGGTGCAACAAATCCAAACAGATATAATCCACCAGCCCAATCCCGTTACTACCGACTTAGAGCAACTGACCCAATTTGTGGAACTGTATTTAGCAACACCGTGCAGGTGTCTCTGGGTCTTGATTTCGGGGGCACATTCTATAACGATGGCAATCCGACCTCAGCAGTATGTCCCGGATACAGTTTCAATTATACAATTACTTCAGGTTCAATTGGCGCTTTATTTGGAAGACATATAAGGTATTCATGGTCTGCGGATCCAGCATATGTTTCACCGGCAACAGGAGGTCCTGTAGGAGTAACTCGTTTTTATCTATGGGTCTTTCCATATTTCCAAGCGACAATTCCATTTACAGTCATTAATAATACTGATGCTCCGGTAACAACAACAATTTCTGTTACACCAGGAGTATACGACAATGCTGGCCCTCCGCCAAGCGGATTTGTATGCAACCTCACGCCGCAAACATTCACTGTTACTATTAATCCATTCAGGATTGTATGTCCTTCCAATATCGGCCCTGTAAACAATAAAGGCGGGCAATGCTACGCTTCAGTTGCAACGCCAGATCCAACCTTCATTGGAAATTGTACTGCCAACAAAATAATATGGCAATTGACAGGTGCAACTGTAGCAAATTCATCCAGCACAGGAATTAATTATGTCGGAACCCGTAACTTTAATATTGGGGTTACTACTGTAACATATACTGCCACAAATACCTACGGAGTTTCGACTACATGTTCATACACGGTTACAATAGTAGATACTGAAACACCTGTGATTAGCTGTCCCGGAAACATTACACAATCCGCAGCATCTGGACAATGCTCAGCAATAGTAAACTACACGGCTCCTATTGGTACTGATAACTGCCCGGGTGCTGTCACAACCCAGATCGCCGGCCTTCCTTCAGGTTCAGCTTTCCCCGTGGGAACCACAGTTAATACCTTCATGGTTACAGATGCAGCAGGCAATACTGCCTCTTGTTCATTCAATGTAACCATTACGGACAATCAGCCTCCCGTGTTTACGAGTTGTCCTTCAGATATTGCTCGTACTACTGATTACGGATTATGTACTTCGACCTTTGATCCACCTGATCCGGTTGTTAATGACAATTGTTCGTCTTTAATAGATCTGACATGGAGTCTTTCAGGAGCCACTTTTGGTAATTCTCCTCCAACAGGGATGAATTATGTCGGCAACACTACATTTAATATCGGGACCACAACAATTAGATATACAGCAATCGATCCGGGAGGGAACTCCTCAGTATGCGAATTCGATGTCGTGGTGACAGACAATCAGAATCCGACAATCAGTTGCCCTTCCCCATATTCAGTGTACAATGATCCGGGGCTGTGCTCGGCTGTAATTAATACTTCAAATCCTGTTACAGGAGACAACTGTGGCATACAGAGCCTTGCCTGGGAAATGAGCGGTGCTACAAATGACAGTGGCGTAAATAACATCGGTTCATATACATTTAATGTTGGCAAAACCACCGTCAGATATATAGTTTCCGATAATTCAGGTCGGACTGCTGAATGTTCGTTCTTAGTTGAAGTCATTGATAATGAGTCGCCTGTACCTCAATGCCCTGTCAGTCCTCAAAACCGTAATGCAGATCCGGATGCATGTAATTATATAGCTGTGGGGCCTGAGTTTGATCCCACCAACAACGATAATTGCCAGTTATTTAATCTAAGCAATAATCTCAATGGAGAATCAACGCTTGCAGGTTATGTTTTTCCAATAGGAACTACCAATGTCATATGGATTGTAACTGATAATGCCGGGAATCAGGGAACCTGCAACTTTGATGTGGTTGTTACAGATGCAGAGCCTCCAACTATATCCTGTCCTGCCACACCAGAACCTGTCTGCCCTGATGGTTCAGGAAAATATGTACATGCTGGTCCCGACTGGGATGCAACAGGTTCTGACAATTGCGGATCAGTTTTGCTTACATGGACCCTTACCGGCTCAACCACTAAAGAGGGTACTGGAACACTAAACGGAGTCAGTTTTGAACCTGGAACCACACTTGTCACCTGGACTGCGAAAGATGACGACGGGAATACAGCCATTTGTACTTTTGAAGTTATCGTTGGATTATATTATCAAACACGGAATTCCGGCGTTTCATGGCCGGCAGACTGGAGAGATGAAAGAATCTGGGAAACCAGTCCGACGGGAAATACTTCCTGGACACCGAATCCCTCTGACTATCCTACAGCAGACAATTCCTGTGGAATCAGGGTACGGAACGGACATATTGTAACGGTTGATGGTACACCTGTCATTCCTGTTGACCAGACTATCATAGACCCTGGTGGAGCTGTTACTGTTGAGGAAACTGGTCACATGATAGTTCAGGGCGGTCCAGAGCAGTTTATTATTAATTCTTCTTCGGTCAACCTCAGTGGTTCGCTGATTGTAAAAGGCACTTTTGAAGGCAAGGTAACTTATAACAGGGTTTTAAAGGACAATTGGAATCAGCACTATATTTCTTCTCCGGTTGAAGATAACAGTTTCGATAACGCTGGAAAAATATCTGGTTTATACGGCTGGAATGAACCTGGGGGAGCTTGGGTCAGTGCGCATAAGGTCAATTTTGAGGAGGGAATGGGATACTATTTGATTGAAGGGAGTTCTACTTCTCCTTACACTCTGACCTTCCAGGGATCTGTAATAAATGATAAAACACTTATTGCCACATCTCCTTTCGAAACTGGCATTATGTTATCTCCAGTATGTGACAGAGCATGTTATGATTTACGTTGGTTAAATAATAATTCCCGGACTAACTACGGAGGCGGAGGATGGAATCTGTTCGGAAATCCTTTTACTTCAGCATTTTGTGTAGAGACATTCCTGAATGCAAATGATGAAGATGGAACTACACCGGGCGTTTTTGATCCAAGCTATGTTGCTGTTTACCTGTGGGATGGTGAAGTAAATGATTACAAATTCATTGGGAGGGCTATACCTGCATCTTATGGGGTAGGAACACCTTATAATCCTGTTCTAACCCATGTTCAGGTCGGACAGGGTTTTATGATAATGGCAAATTATAATGAAGCACCGGTCGTTTTGAATTGGAGCATGCAGGAGCATAATACTACGACTCCCTTAAAGTCTGCTTTCATCGATAATAATTGGCCTGGGCTTCTTTTGAAAGCACGGTATGGGGAGAAGGTAAGTTCAACTTTGATTGCTTTCAATGAAAAGATGACTCCCGGACTTGATCCCGGATACGATGTAGGACTGTTCAGCACAGACCAGGATGTTTTACTTTATACAAAACTGATAACGGATAACGGGGTAAATTTTGCGCGGCAGACATTACCGCTCCCCGGCAGTGATAAGTTCATTATTCCAGTGGGTATTGATTACAATAACGGTGGAACAGTCATATTCTCAGCTGACATGGAACCTATTGGTAATGGCACATTTTATCTTGAAGACCGTAATACCGGTATTTTTACAGATCTTGGAAGTAATACTTACACAGTCGCCCTTCCTAAAAATACCCGCGGAACAGGCAGGTTTTTCGTTCATTCCTCGCTTACCACAGAAACCAAACCGGAAGTTGTGATTTCCAAACCGTTGAAATTACAGGTATGGGTGACCAACAATAAGGTATATATCGAGGGAGCTGTCAGTAACAAGGCGATGGGAGAGATTTATGATATACTGGGACGAAAAATCTATGAATTCCCTCTTACCGATCAGAGATTCAACACATATGCCCTTCCGGAAGCAATAAAAGGTGTTTATCTAATAAAAGTTTCGGATGCAGGGAAAACAGTAGTTCACAAGGTTGTGTTATGAAGTCTATGATGGTTTTTTGAAAAATCCACCCAGTTTCCTTTTCAAGGACCTTCGGGAATGAACAGAAATCAATCCTTTGAAGGCGAGACTAATGAAATATAAAGGCTTATAAACCAGGCGGGTATATAACCCGTCTATCCATTGGTGATCCAACAGAAATAGTTCCTTTTTTAAATACTGAAGGTTTGAGGGAACTTGGTAGCAAAAATCATTCATCTGAGTATTAAAAATCTCATTTACTGCATACTGGTATTGGAGATATTTTTTTGCCCAAAAGCCACTAATATCATTTGCTTCTGGTCTCCGGAGCCGGGAAAGCAGATAAAAATCATACATCCCCCGAAGTGTTGTAAGTGAAGAAAGCCCTCCCCGTGAATGGTGCGCTTCATGGAAATACTGAAGAACCTGCTGATGACGAAGAGATAAAATCAAGCTTTTATCCCCCTCAACAATTGTGCAATCATTAAATGCTTCAGTTACGGTTAGAAAACGGGAATACCTTGGTGGTAAAAGATATTGGTGAATCTCAACGGGGACTGCTCCTTCAGGGTGCAAAAAAGGTGGTTGATGCCGGTGATTCTCATAATCATTAACTGTTGCGCCTTCGGGATGATAATACCCATGTTCCCTCATAATCTCTTTGCTCCTGAGAAAATCCTCTTCTGCCAGCAATATGTCAATATCTGTCATGACTCGTTCGCCCTGATCGTGATATAACCCTTGCATCAGGTAGGAAACTCCCTTCATAAAAAGAGGTTTAATACCTTCATCTGTAAATTTGCGAAAAATCTCATTAGCCTGTATTAATATCTGTTGGTTCTTAAATAGATTATGACCATAGGCCTGTTCAAGTAATTCCGCAAAACCTTCAGGAAGCAGATGTAATAGGCTGTTCCTTCTGAAAGCCGAATAAAGGGCAGGAATAAGGGAATGATTGATTCCCATCTCAAAAAGAGCTTTAAGATTTATTGAAGAATTGGTTAATTCTTTTATAACTACATTTCTGGCTAATGGATTATCGTCCATAGACAAACACTTTCCTAAAAAAAGGAACAGCGATGATTTTTTCATTGTACTTAATTCTTATACAAATATAGTTGACAAAAGAGTATTTTTGGATGGAATAATATTCCCTTCCTAATGGGATCAGTTAAGTTATTAGGATAATGAAAATTCTGCTTTCAGGAATAACCATCCGACAAGTGAATGACATCCAAAGGGTGAATAAACCTCTTATGGCAGATGAAAACTGGCAGATCAATCAGGATGAATTCGCCCTGCAGGCAGAGGGTATAGGAAATTTTTACGCCAGCGAGGGGAAATATGTGGAATTTATACCGATACCCGGAACTGATCCTGATTTGATAAACCTGATCCTGAACGGTCAGGTGCTTGCAGCACTTCTGCACCAGAGAAAAATAATTCATTTTCATGCCAGCAGTTTTATATATAAGAATTTGGGAATTATGATTCTGGGAGAAACCGGGGCAGGTAAATCCTCTATCACGGCTTCCTTTCTTCTGGAAGGTGCCGAATTCCTTTCCGATGATATCACACCGGTAATATTTCCAGAAGGAATGCCCAATTTATGGCCTTTGAATAGTACTTTAAAACTGAGGGAAAATGCGGTTAAGCAACTGTTAATAAAGCCGGGAAAACTAAAAAAGTCAGCTGCGGGAACCGGAAAGTTTTCTTTGGAAACAATGCATTCTAAAAAGGCGTCTTTCCCTTTGAATATCATTTTTAAAATTGAAATAGGGGATAACCAGGACCCTGAATTTGAAATACCCGATACTTCTGCGAAATTTTCCATTCTGAGAAGTGAAATTTGTTCCTGGGAGATGCTGAAAGGTATGGCGTTAACTGAAAAAGAGTACTTTCATCAATTGATCAAAATTGTAGAAAAAGTCCGGTTGATCAGAATAATCAGACCTGAGGAAACCAGAATCATGTTTATGCATGAACTTATTGAAGATATTATTGAAAAGGTTTGGTCACCTACCTAAATTATACCTGCATGAATAATTTTTATGGAAAACTTAAAAAATTTATACATCTCCCCTTCAATGAAAAATTGCTTTTCATGGAAGCTATTTTCATACAATACATGGTCTGCCTTTTTCTGAAATTAATTCCATTCAAATGGATACCTGTCTTACTTAAAAACCCCGAAAAACATGTTTCTAACCCTGACATTGCATTGCTCAGGCAAATCAAATCGGCCATAAAGTATGCCGGCCACCTGGCTATCTGGAAAAACAAATGTCTTATAATGTCGCTTACTGCCCGGTTAATGCTTAAAAAACGCAATATTCCATCACAGCTTTTTTTCGGGGTGGAGATCAGTCAAAAAAAGCAATTTACAGCCCATGCTTGGATACAAGCAGGAAATTATGAGATGGTGAATAAAAATGGAGAGTGGAAAGAGTTGTATTCTTTCTGACCAAACGAATTTTAATGTTTCCCATTGCAAGGGTGCGGTCAGAAATGGTTTGCAGTTTGATAAGATAACAATACCAATTGGTGAAAAAAGAATAACTTTGCGACAACAATATTACATAAATAAACATCAAAGTATCCAAAATAATGCTGAGGTTAATAAGAAAGAATAAACATACTGAAAAGAAGGTCTGGATCAAACCGGAAGTTCTGATGATGAACATTAAAAAAGATACCTTCAGTGGAAGTCCTTATGGTATAGAGGGGGCTGGAAAGAGTGTTCCAAAACCACCAGGTTCATCTCCACCTAAATTTTAAAGTTTTTTAAGGATTATGTTTGTAGGGTGTTAATCTACAACTTTTTCACTTTCAATGAACAGTGTCTACCTCTTGGATTAATCCAATGAAATCCTGCTCTTTTCCGAAAAATTTGCTTCTCAAATATTACACGAAACAACTTATTAAATTGTGATCCAAGGAGTATTATCATTTTCCACAGAAAAAAAAAATTCAATCCCTTTAGAATGCCTGAAAAAAACATTCCTGTGTTATGAACCGAACTTTCATACTGTTTCGGTTAACCATTTCAAAGGAGGCTATTTCTTGAATATAAGGCTACCATTTGATCATAAGGATTTCTATTATTATGATAAAAACGATAATATCCTTGTTTTAATGTCAGGTAGCATTTATAACAAGGGAAACAGTGCCTTTAAGGGTATTGAGTTTACTGGTTCAGATCCGGAATATGTTGCTACTTTGTTTTTGAAGGAAGGACCGGAATTTGTCACCCGGTTGAACGGTGATTTTGCGATTTATATTTACCAGCCCGGGAAGAATAATGGATTCCTTTTTCGTGATCATTTGGGAATCCGTCCGTTAGCCTATATGATTGACCATGGGAATCTCATCTTCTCTTCGGATATAATCGGGCTTTGCAAGGCAGTTTCCGCAGGAAAAACCATAGATCCGGATTATCTTCTGGGTTATTTTAAATACATCGATTACCGGAAAACACCTGACAAACGTGTAAAGAAATTGTTGCCGGGCCATTATCTAGCATTTTCTGAAAGCGGAAGTACTCTAATAAAATACTGGTATCCTGAAAAAATACAAATTGACAAAACCCTACGTTATGAAACGATGATTTCTGATCTGGATACTATCGTCAGGGATTCCGTAGCAATCAGGTGTGATCGGCGATTCACAGCCGGATCACATGTCAGCAGCGGTCTTGATTCAGGATTAGTGGCAGCATTGGCCAGGGCAAATTATCTTAACCAGGAAACATTTTTTGGGTTTTCATGGTCGCCATCTGATTTCACTCATAAAAATACTTCCTTCGATGAAAGGAACATTGTCAGAAAACTTTCTGAAAAGGCAAATATTGCTCCTGTATTTTCCACCCTTGATACCAGAAATTTCCTGAAAAGAATATCCTGTTTTTTTGAGAACCAGGGCTTTTTTTCCGAAGATCACAATCTGCAACAAGTCGTTGAACATCATACGAATTTGATTTTCAGTGGCTGGGGAGGTGATGAATTCATCAGCACAGGGCACAGGGGAATAGATTCTGACCTTTTATTCCGGGGTAAATGGCAGTTGTTTTGTCGTCGCAATCCGTTCATAATCAAAAGGAAGCAAATCCGGCATATCCTGAGGAGCATTATCCTCCCAGCATTAGGAATACTGGATCGCCCGACTGCAAAAGGTTTCCGTGAAGATGCCCGGTATGTGAAGAAACAGTATAAAAAGAGCGACAACAATTCGATTAGGAATTTCTATTTTTATAAAGCGAGGCGTAAATTGCACCTTGGTTTGTTAAATCTCTACCATCTGCAGAACAGAACAGAAAATTGGACAATTAACGGCTACCGGAATGGTGTCGAATATAGATATCCACTACTCGACCGGCAGATTATTGAATATATGCTGAAAGTTCCATCGGAAATCCTGGGTAAACCTGATAGCTTCAGACCTATCCTTCGGGAAATCGGAAAGAATATCTTACCGGAAGAAATCCTTTGCAGTTGGGAAAAAAGAGATCCGGTCGCTATGGCAAACGATAAGATGCTGATACGTAATGCCGCTATAACATTAATGGATGAAACATCGGAATGGAAATTAAATCCTGATCTTTACTTTTTCGATTTTGACCTTTTAGAAAAGGACATCAGAAAATACCGGGATAATACATTATATAAGGATTTTGAGGTACTGGCAAGGTCGCTGGTTTATATGAAAGCCATCCATGAATTCACTTTGGACTACAGAAAATGATGACACAAATAATTTATGAGTTTCTTACTTAGAAGATATGGTCCTTCCCCTTATAAAGAACAGGAGATTTGTCTATTATGCGGGTTCTGTTGCGATGGTACGATTTTCCCTTATGCAACTCTTATTCCCGGAGAAAAAGGGAATCTCCCGGAAAAAATAGAAAAAAATATTTTCACCAAAGACGGAACCGACTATTTCCATTTACCTTGTCGGTATTTTAAAGGGAAATGCTCCATTTATAAAAAGAAAAAAGCTTATGTATGCTCTGCATACAAGTGCGAACTACTGAATAGTTTCCGGGAGAAGAAAATGCCCCTGAAAGAGTGTTTGAAAATTGTAAAACAAGGAAGGAAAATGCGTAAAGAAGTTGTTTATTACTTCCAGAAATATACAGGTAAAAAAGAAAAAACCAGCTTCAGAAAAATTCTCCCGGAGATTGGAAATATTCTTAAATCTGTAACTGGAAATGGACAGTCTGATGTCGAACTTGAGATGCTGATTGCGCGCAGCAATATCTTTGAATCTTTGCTGATCAAGTACTTCAGGTCTCATGCCAATTTTGACAAAATGACGATACCTTTAACCGATAATTCCAAAGATCTCAAATGATTAAATTCATCCGCAACAGCAAAACCATATCGGGACGGCTGCACGACGAAATGGTCATGATGGACATCTCCCTGGGAAAGTACTTTTCCCTGAACTCCACCGCTACCACAATTTGGGAACTGCTCGAAAAACCCATGACTCGCGAGGAGATCTGCTTCGCCCTCATGGAAAGGTACGAAGTAAACCCCCGGCAATGCGCCAGGGAAGTAGGGGAACACCTCCGCAAAATGACCAGCATCGGCCTAATTCTGACGGTGGAAGAGGAAGAGTGAAGGTCGGGAAAAAGGATGATACCCGTTTTTCGGAGCAGCTTGCCCTTGCTTCCCTCTTCGTCCTCATCCTTCTCTTCTCAAAGATCTTTCCCCAGTTCACAGGCCTGAACTCCGACACCAACATGATCATCTCCAACCTCCCCTCGGTGAGGATGGTATTGAATCTCGATGATGCATTTCCGGAAACGGAAGTGGTCACCCCCACGGCCGATTCTTCGTTTTCCTTTTCCCAGGAAATCCCCCTCGACCGTATCACCTTCGGTTACGATGGCGCCGAACCACTCTTCCGGGAGTTATCCGCTGTCATCCCCTGCAAGAAGATCACCAGCATCATGGGGGAATCGGGACTCGGCAAGACTACCCTCATCGACCTGATTGCCGGCCTGCAGCGACACCACTCCGTCACGCACCACCCCATCATCCCCGTCGTTCCTCCCGGTATAACACCCCTAATATCCCTCCGGGCGGAAGGGGTAAGGTTCGGGCTTCATAACAATAAAACCCATCAGGCGAAAAGGGGAAATAGCAATTCAAGTTAGCATTGGAAAGCTAAAATTAAGAAGTTCTTTTTGCATCTTTATTAGTAGTAGAATAAGTACCTTTGTGATTTAATTTCAAATAGTTAGGAATTCCAAAACCTCCATTCAATTAAATTTGTTTAGGTCCTGGATTTTTTGTATATTGATTCTGTTCTTTCCCTTGTTCCGGAAGGAAATAAAACCCTTGTCCGCCAGACGGATACATTGACCTGAATAGCGGGAATTCTTCCCACTTAAACGGAAACCACAACCACCATCGTAATTTTACCCTGACAGAGTGATTCTTTATCCTTGTCAGGGGTGCGTAATAATGATTTTTGGCCATCCGGACAGTTGTGTCCGGATAAACGCACAAAACGATGAGGAGTTGTACTTTACCACGCGGAAGTATCCTTTGCGATTCCCGTTCCAGCCGTCACAGCCGCAGTAGTTTTCCGGGCACAGGGTTCCCGTTGTGTCTGGCACTGCTGGCAGGAGTTTTTATGTCTGTACAATCGGCAGGAAGTACCTCTACAGGGCATTCCGGAGGAAGTCAATTGGTCCTGCAAACCGCAGGAGGTCTCTGTATCAGGCATTCCGTAGAAAGTCCATTAGGCCTGCTAAATGCAGGAAATCTCATTAACCCCGCAGCACTGACAATCGTCACCCACCCCGCCGACGTGACCGACTGCGAGGATCATGTCGTCACTTTCAGGGTGGTCGTCAACGGAGGCACCGCTCCCGTCACCTTCACCTGGCAGCGGAAGCAGTCCGAGGAACCGGATTTCACCGATATTCCTTCCGGATCCCCCAACATCACCTACCCATCACCCGGCACCCTCCGTGTCGACAACGTGGGAGGTTTTGAAAATCCCGGGGGAAGTCGCTACCGGGTGAAGGTCACCGACGCCCTGGGAAGTCTCACATCCAACGACGCCCTGCTGACCGTCAATGAGATCACCGATATCATCCCCTCGGTGGTTTTCCCTTCCAAAACCCAAGTGATCCTCTGCGAAGGAGCCAGTTTTTCCTATTCTGTAACTACTTCCGGAACTCCGCCGGTAGCTTATCAGTGGAAGAAATACCTTTCCCCGGGCATATGGGTCAACGTCACCGACAATTCGATCATCTCGGGATCACAAACCGCTGTTCTTGCTTTTAACGGCGGCACACCGGCAGAATCGGGCGCATACAAGGTGAACATCACCTTTCACGCCTCGGGGGCCGACTGCCATGTGTCGAGCGACAGCCGGATCCGCAGGGTCACATTCCAGGGTAATCCGGTTGCACCGGTTATTCTGCAGCCCCCGGCCGCCTGCCTTGGATTGCTTCCCGACCTGATGACCGCGGAAGCGGCTTCCGGAGGATCGGGATCTTTCCGCTACCAATGGCAGGAGAGTTGGGATGGCAAAGTATGGAACGACATTCCCGGGGCTGACACCCTGAGCTATCAGCCTCCCGTATCTGTTGCCGACGCATGGTACCGGCTGACCGCCATAGATACCGGCCTCGTCTCCTGCGGAAATGTGACCTCCACCGCCGTTTTGCTTTCCACAGCCGACTGTTTCAACTTCCACTACCGTTCGCTACAGGACGGCGCCTGGCATGACCGTACCATCTGGGAAACCAGCGCCGACGGCATCACCTGGTGCGGCAGCGCCCGCACTTACCCCACCGACCAGGTGCTTTCAACACACATTCGTCCCGGCCACCTGGTGGAGGTCACGCAGGATGTTTCCGTAGCCCGGGTCACCGTGGAAGCCGGCGGAGCCGTTACCATAGCAGAGGGTGCCACAGTGACAAATTCCACCGGAAATCCCGCAGATTTCATTATTGAATCCGAACAAGAGCCACCTTCAGGAAGTGGTTCAGGATCAATGATAAGTAAGGGCACATTCACAGGGCCCCTGACCTATAAACGTTGGATGAAAGTCAGCGATGTGCACTATTTTTCCTCGCCGGTTGTGTCGAATACAGACCCGAATCAGGGAAAGATCGATAATGTTTACCTGTGGGATGAACCAACCGGATCATGGGATGAGACCAGCATGATTGACCTGATTCACGGAAGAAGCTATTGCATATATCAGAATGAAACAAGCGACGGCATCATAACTTTTTCGGGTCATCCTAACAACACCCTTTCGATTATGGCCACCTCTCCGTTGACATCCGATTATGTGACTGGCACAAGGGCAGAATACGATTTCAGGTGGGCCTCTGCCAGTCCCAAAAGAGTACATTATGGCGGAGGGGGTTGGAACCTTCTTGGAAATCCTTTCACCTCAGCAATGAATGCCATTGCTTTTGTTTCCCATCCCATTAACGAAGCATCTTTTGATCCGAATTACAAGGCTATTTACATCTATGACGGTCAAAACGAGAAATATTCATACATAGGTATTCCAAACGGCTTCTGGCCTTTCCCCGAAGATAACCTCGGAAGTATTATTCAGGCCGGACAAGGTTTTTTTATCCTTGCACAGAAAAACAATGTTCCTTTCATATTCGATGGGGCCACCATGCAGGTACATTCCCATGAAATCCCCTTAAAATCAGCTTCTCCGGAAGATTCCTGGCCCGGAATCTGCCTCAGGATGAAAAGCGGAGAAAAAGAAAACAGAACATTCGTCCTGTTTCATGATAATATGACAACAGGACTTGATCCCGGATATGATATCGGACAATTCAGTGCCGATCAGGATATGGAAATCTATACGACCCTGGTCGAGGACAACGGTGTGAATTTTGAATGCCAGGCTCTGCCTGTGACTGGCTGTGATAGTATGGTAATCCCGGTCGGAGTATTTTATAAAAAAGGGGGTAACATCACTTTCTCTGCCAATGCGATCCCCATAGGGGACGGAACATACATTCTTGAAGACAGATTCTCAGGGATTAAAACAGACCTGAACAGGAACAATTACACTGTTAATCTGCCGCCGGGAACCAGTGGAACGGGACAATTTTTTCTGAGATATGCAAATAAAGCCGTCGATGCCTTTCCATATAAACAAGAAGGTTTATTGTCTGCTGCTTATAACAATGGAGAAATTATCATCTCAGGAATGGCAGAAAAAGAGATTACAGCAGAAATATTCAACATGAACGGATGCATTTTGGGATATTCTCTTCTATCTGACTCCAATCGGATAGAAGTCCCGGTTCAAGGATTTACCACAGGCATTTACCTGGTAAAGTTGAAATCCATAGGTTCAACGGTAGTTGTAAAAATAGTGGTTGTAAAATAATGCAATCCGTTGGTTTCGAATCTTTTACTTACTTTGACAAGGGAACACCTTAAAACCAAAACCTCCACGCCCTGGCATGAAACAAAAAAAGGCAAAACGAACAGAT
>ENA-UOWE01003644-UOWE01003644.1-activated-sludge-metagenome-genome-assembly--contig:-NODE-3644-length-15565-cov-3.494391_pt1 | contig 15565 bp, 18 predicted proteins | sample MGYA00249841_ERZ761562 | MGnify/ENA primary metagenome ERZ761562 (study PRJEB28883, sample SAMN05720200) | activated sludge metagenome | isolation source: Anaerobic digester | place: Japan... | reverse complement strand
CTGAAAACCGCAGGCTATTCGGGCGATGAAATCAAGTCGCTTGGCGCACAGTTCGTCGACTCCGATTCGTTCAAGAAGCTGGCAAGCGACGAGGCCAGCGGCCAGCGCGGCCGTGCCACGCTCGAGGTCAAGGGCGCTGTCCCTGATATCGAAACCAAGGCGACGATCACGCTGGCAACTGCGAACGCCGCCGGATCCGCTGGCGCGGCCGTCGCGCCGACGCGCCTTCCTGGCATCCTGCAAATCCCGCAGCGCCGCCTCACTGTCCGCGATCTCATTTCGCCCGGCCAGATGAGCGGCAATGCTCTGCAGTATGTCCGCCAGACCGGCTTCACCAACAACGCCGGGATGGTCGCCGAAGCCGCGCGCAAGCCGCAGTCGGATCTCAAGCTGGAGCTTGTCGACACCACGGCGAAGGTCATCGCGCATTTCATGAAGGCTTCGCGCCAGGTGCTCGACGACGCGCCGCAGCTTCGGTCGCTGATCGACTCCCATCTGCTGTATGGTCTGGGCTTCCGGGAAGAAGCGCAGATCCTCTATGGCGATGGCACCGGCCAGAACCTGCTCGGCATCATCCCGCAGGCGTCCGATTATGACAACGCCCGCGAGGCCGCTGTCAAAGCTGCGCGCGACCCGGATGGTGCCGGTGCGCTCGTTGGCAAGGTGACCGCGATCGATCGCATCCGCCTTGCAATGCTGCAGTCGGTGCTCGCCGAGTTCCCGTCGACCGGTATCGTTCTCAATCCCATCGATTGGGCGATCATCGAGTTGATCCAGGACGGCATGGGCCGCTACGTGATTGGCCAGCCCCAGGGCTCGGCTGATATGCGCCTGTGGCGCTTGCCGGTTGTCGAAACGCCTGCGATCACCGCTGGCACCTTCCTCACCGGTGCTTTCCGCCTTGGCGCGCAACTGTTCGATCGCTGGATGGCGCGCGTGCAGCTTGCCACCGAAAACGAGGACGACTTCGTCAACAACCTGGTCACCATCCTCGCCGAAGAGCGCATCGCGTTGGCCGTTTACCGTCCCGAGGCGTTCATCACCGGCGACCTGTATCCGGTCTAATCCGGTTCCGGTCCTAACCGGGTCGCAGGGGGAGCCGGGCCGACAGGCTTCGGCTCCCCTATTCGTTCAGAAGGAGAGAAATCGTGAAAGAGTTCGAGTTTGAAGTGAAGCGCCGCATGGACGGCGATCGTGAGTATCATCCTGGCGATGTGCGCAAGCTGTCGGCCACCGATGCTGTCCACCTGGTCAAGTCGGGTGCCCTTTTGCCGAAGGGCAAGGAGGCCCAGGCTGCAATGGACAAGCTCATCGGTGAAGCGCCGAGCGCCCAGCTTGTGCAGGAAGTCGCCGGGTCGAAGGATGCCGGTAACGCTCCGGTCAATAAGGCGGATGTTTCGGATCCGGCGGCGGGTGCCGCTGCAGACGCCTCGGCCGCGACCAGCGGTGAAGGTCAGGCGGCCGCCTCGAGCGAGCCTGCACAGACCGCACCGGCGGCTGCGACCAAGGCTGAAACTGCGAAGCCTGCCACCGGCAAGCGTCGCTAAAGGGAGGTAGCAAGTGCCCGAGCCGATCGATGTCGAAACGGTCAAGAAGCGCCTGGGGATCCGCAACGATCAGCGTGATGAGGAAATCGCCGCGTTGATCCGGGCCGCGCGCGGCCAGATCGAGGATTATTCCGGGCACTTGCTCACCCGCCGGTCCCATAAAAAATATGGGACCGCTTTCTCGGCGGCCGCGCCGATCGCGCTCAATGTATGGCCGGTGCATGATCTGGTGAAGGTCGAGCATCTTGGCAGCGACGGCGTTCCGACCGAGATTCTTGGCTGTCGGCTCGTTGTAATGGGCGAGCCTGCCCGCGTTTTTTCGCCCGAAGGTGAAGCCTGGCCGGTTGCTGGTCTGGGCTACTCGATCGAAGTCGACGCCGGATGGGATGAGGGCGAAGCGCCCGACCAACTTCTGCAGGCCATGTTGCTCTTGATCGGGCACTGGTTTGAAAACCACGAAGCGACCGTTGTCGGCACGTCAGCGGTCGAGTTGCCTCTCGGCGTTCGGGATCTGTGTCATCAGTTCCGTTTGCCGGGTTTTGTCTGAAAGGAGCGAAAATGTCCAAGAGTGAAGAATTCAAACGGGGCGAGCATGGCTTGAAGGCCGACCGCCTTTTTTGCCGGTCCGGCGTTGTCGGTGAAAAGGGCAAGGATCTGTCGGCCGAGCAAATCGCCAAGCTGACGGACGATGATGTTGCCGTCCTGCGCGAGCAGGGTATCTTGTCGATCACCAAGGCGGCGGCAACCGAGCCGACCGGCGGCAAGAAGGACTGATATGCGCTCTGGCGATCTCGACACTCTCATTCGGGTTTTCAAGCCTGCCGCTTTGCAGCGCGCAGGCCGTTCCCGCGTGGCGAGTGGCGAGACGCTGGTCGCTGAATGCATGGCGGCATATCTGCCTGCAGTCGGATCCGAGCGCTTTGCCTCCGACCAGGCTGTTGCGAACGCACCGGCTGTTTTCATCATTCGTCGTGAGTTGGACGTCGAGGCTATGGACGCCACGCATGTTATCGCGCTGGTCGAGGATGGCGAAGTGCGTGACCGGTTCGCCGTCAAGTCGGTTCGGCCGTGGCCGAAGGATCCGCGTTTCGCGCTCGAGGTCGCTGCCATTGCGGAGTCAGTCACATGAAAATGGAGATCTCTGGCTTCCGCGAGCTTAACCAGGCGATCGTCGAGTTGGGCAAGACCACCGGCAAGAACGTGTTGCGTCGCGTCGCGCGTAAGCGCTTGATGCCCATGCGCGACGCGGCCGAGGCCAATGCGCCGGAGCGCACCGGCATTCTTAAGAGCCGGATCATCGTCGGCACCCGCCTTGCGCGATCGCAGCGCGGTGCGCGCGGCGTTCACACCGGCGGCGGCAATTTTCGCACCGACGCAAAGAACGGGATCCGCATGCACATGGGGCCGGGCCAAGAGCCGCAGGCGATCCAGTCGGAGTTCGGTAACTTTCGCCAGGCTGCGCAGCCTTTCATGCGTCCGGCGTTCGATGCGGAGGCCGAGCCTGCTATCGACGGCATCGGCGATGACCTTTGGACCGAGATCGCTGCCACCGCCGCTCGCGCGGCGCGTAAGGCAGCGCGCGCGGCGTCGCGGGGGTGACGATGGCCGCGCGCATCAATTCAAAAAGCGAGGCGCACGCTAATGGCTGATTGGGGTGCCGCTCTTACCGCTCGCCTACTCGCCGATGCTGCGCTCGCAGCGGCGGTGGGCGCTCGCATCGACTGGAATGTTCGACCGGACAAAGAGGCTCTACCGGCTGTCATTTTGCAGACCGTGAGCGATCCGCGTCCCGATCACTTTGGCGGCGAGCAGGACTTTCGCCAGACGCGAGTCCAGGTTGATTGCTGGTCGCTCGTCTCTGCCGATCACGCTACCCAGATTGCCGAGAAGGTGATCGCGGCCGTTCGGCCGGTGCCTGGTCAGGCTGGGTCTTATGATGATGGATCCTGGGAGCGCGACGGGGTCCGCTTTGATCGTCCGCAAGTCGAAGGGCCGGTGGATGGTGGAGAGCAGCTTGATACGGTATATGTCCACCGCGCGCGCGTGGACGTGTTGCTTTGGCACTCTGAAATGGAAGGGGTTTAATCATGCCGAAAAGTGCAGCTAAGACGGGCTTCGGCTCGAAGTTCTATCTGGCAGCGGTCGCTGCCAACATCACCAATGCGGGGAGCCAGTGGGGCGAAGTCATCGCCCTTAAGCCGCCGAGCGATTCGACCGATACGACCGAAGTCACGCACTTCGAGTCGCCTGGTCGCTACCGCGAATGGATCAAGACCCTGATCGATGGCGGCGAGGCCGACATTCAGGTCAATCTTGTTCCTGGCAATGCAACGCATCTTGCCATGATGGCGGCGTCGCAGTCGGAGGACAGCTTTACCTATGCTTTCCTTATCCCGAAGGGCGCGGGTGCGTTCTGGAAGATCCAGGGCGATTGCCTGGTGACCGGCTTCGATCCCGAAGTTCCGCTCGAGGATCGCATGGTCGCCACCGCTCGGCTCAAGTTCACCGGTGCCCGCACCGAAGCGGACGCGGTTTAACCTATGGCGGTGGTTTCTGGACCGGTCGCCTTTGATGTTGACGGTGAGAGCTATTCGGTTGCTTTCACCGTCAACGCTCTTTGTGCGCTTGAGGAGGAGTTCGGCGGCCGTTCGATCTCCGATATCGGTGACAACATCGCATCGGGCTCGGCCGGTGCTCGAGGAGTTCGCGCGCTGTTTCGCGCTTCGCTTCTCGATGCCCATCCCCAGATCTCCGATCGGGATGCAGGCCGCTTGCTCGACGCGCTCGGCGCGCAGGCCGCTGGCGACATCATCCAGCAGGCTTTCGCTCGGGTGCAAGCCGGGCTGCAAGATATCGCTGGCGAGTTGCCGCCGGTCGACAAGCAGGGCCGCTTGATCTTTGAGGTCGCTGGCGAGCGGATCATGCTCGTTTTCGGTTTCAACGCCCAGGCCGAGCTTGAGGACTATTTCGGCGGGTTGAAGCCCGAAGAGATTGCTCGCAAGGTTGGCGCTCGGGAAATCACCTTGCGCGATCTGCGGGCCATGTTTCGTGCATCTGCGATCGATGATCGCGAGTTGACGATCGCGGCTGCTGGTCGCTTGATCGATCGCATCGGTCTGAAAGTCGCGGGCCGTGCGGTCGCTGTTGCGTTCGTCGGTGCCTTCCCGGAGGCGGCGACGGAAATGGAGGGGGAGCCGGAGGGCAATCGGCGGCAAAGGCGGGCCGCCGCCGCGCGCCCTACAAAGCGGCCGAAGGGTGGGACTGGCAAGCGCTAGAGTCACTTTGGGCGGCCGAGGGTCTTGACCCGGTCTTGTTCTGGCAGATCACGCCGCTCCGCTTCACGAACATCATGCGCGGCCGTCAATGGGCGCGCGAAGAGGAAGAGAAAGCGCGGATCGCCGGTGCCTGGTATAGCGAGGCGTTCCGTCGCCAGAAGAGGTTGCCGGATCTCGAGACCCTACTCACGCCGCAAGATGAGTTGGCCGAGCAGACGGCCGATGATATCTTTGCCGTCTTGCTGCAAATGCAGGCGGCGGGGGCACATATGACGATTGAGGAGGTCGACGAGTCATGGCTACTGCAGTAATCGGTGCGCTGCGCGTCGACCTTGATCTTGGCACGTCCGGCTGGTCGCGCGGGCTCTCGCAGGCCGATCGAGACGCCAACAATATGCAGCGTCGCTTTGAGCGCGTTGGACAAGGTCTTAGTAATACTGGGATGGTCATCTCTGCGGCGGTTACCGCTCCGTTCGCAGCATTACTCTCGACGGCCATCCCGGCGGCGCGAGAAAGTGCAGAGGCAGTTGGCCAAGTCGAGGCCGCGTTGCGCTCCATGGGGCCAGCGGCCGGTTTCACGTCGCAGCAATTGCAGGACATGGCTGGGCAGTTGCAGTCGATCTCGACTTTTGACGACGATGATATCCTGCGCAAAGTAACCGCCAACATGCTCACGTTTGGCAATGTCGCCGGTGAGCAATTTGATCGCGCGCAGCGGGCTGCGGTCGATCTTTCTGCGCGGATGGGCACGGATCTGCAGTCATCTGCTTTGATGCTCGGCAAAGCGTTAAATGATCCGGCAAAGGGACTCTCTGCTTTGCGGCGCGTTGGGATCCAGTTTACTGCCCAGCAACAAGAGCAAATAAAAGCAATGGCTGCGGCTGGTGACGCGGCGGGTGCGCAGAGTATCATGCTCAATGAATTAGAGCGTCAGTTTGGCGGCTCTGCCCAGGCGTTGCGTGATGCCACTCCTGGCGCGGACATGATCGACCAGTGGCGTCAGTTTCAGGAAACGATCGGCGAGTTGGCTCTAAAAATATTGCCGCCATTGACCGCAATTGCCGCCAGCGTTTTGTCCGCCTTTAATGGTTTATCACCAGAAATGCAGGCGATGGCAGTCGGTGCAGTAGCTATCGTCGCCGCGCTTGGTCCGCTGTTGATGGTTCTGGGACCGATTGTGTCGGCGATCGGTGCCGCAATCCCCATCATCGCCGGATGGCAGGCAGCGTTTACGGCAGCCAGTCTCGCGGCCGGTGGGTTTGTCCCTTTGCTGGCACCGTTTCTACCGATCATCGCCGGTGTCGCCGCCGCTCTTGCAGCTGCATGGGTAATTTGGGAGAATTGGGATAAAATCGCGCCGATATTGCAGCGCGCATGGGCTGTGCTCCAGGAGACGCTAGGTCCGCCGTTAATAAATTTATTTAATGCTCTTAAAGAGGCAGCGATTGCGCTTTGGAACAGCGCGTTCATCGAGAAATTAGGCGCTGTGATTGCCATTGTCGCTCATTGGGGTCAGATCTGTCTTGAGGCATTTGGCTCGGCAATTCCGGGTTTATTGCAGGCTTTAGGCTCTGCCGCTGGCGGTGTGTTTAACATGATCGCGGACGCCATTAGGTTCGTCATCGCTATTTTATCTGGTGATTGGCAGGGTGCGTGGGATGCCGCTAAGGGGTTCGTATCGTCGTTCCGCACTGCCGTTGATGGCATTCTATCGGGACTGGGGAACGCCGTAGTTGGTTATATCTCGAGCATGGTGCGTGGGATAGATGAATGGATGGGCGGTGCTCTGACGCGTATTTGGAACGGTGTAAAAACCAAGATTGAAGAAGTGAAGGGGTATTTTTACGGGCTTTATGATGCTGTTGTCGGTCACTCATATGTGCCTGATATGGTTGACGGCATTGCGCATCAAATGGCGCGGCTCGACGGTGTTATGGTCGATCGTGCGCGCCGCGCCACCGCTGGGACCGCTGCCGCTTTTCGCGCGCTGGCGAGTGAAGTTGGTCCGCTTCTCGATCGGCTTTTTCCCGATGCCGCCGAGTTGCGGAAATATCGGGACGATCTTGCTCTTATCGCTCGTGCAGAAGCGGCTGGCACCGCAGGCGGAGGATTGTCGCCTGATCAAGCCCGCGAAGCTCGGCGGCGGCTCCGTTTTGAGGCTTCTGGTCTGGATCTAAATGCGGCACCGACTGCCATCGGCAGCAACGACATTGTTCAAGTCGATCAAGAGGCTCTTAACCGTGATCTCGATCGGATCGTAGGGATGGTCGACACTGGGCTATTTGATCCTCTTGAAGATAGGACTCTCAAAGCGGTGCAGAATTTTTCTGATATGTCGCGTGGCATCCTGGATTCACTCCGGGGGATGGTTTCTTCGTTCAAGAATGGGGACATTGTAGGTGGTATTCTCGGCATTTTGGACATGGTCGGCCAGGTGGCGAACATGGTCGCGGGGATCACCGGCAAGTCAAATCCGTTCCAAGGCGTCGGGCAGTTGCCCGGAGGCGGTGGCTATGGCGGCGGCCGCGCGCTTGGCGGTCCTGTTGTCGCTGGCAAGACCTATCGGGTTGGCGAGCGCGGTCCCGAATGGTTCACGCCTGGCACCGGTGGGCGCATCACGCCGGACGGCGGCGGTGGCGGTGGCAATGTCTACCATATCTCGGGAAATCTGTTGACCGAGGAGTTCTGGTCGCAGATCCAGCAAATGGACGAACAAGCCGCGATGAAGGGCGCGCTCGGCGGTGCAAACATGGTGCAGACCATGTCGCAGAAGCGCGGCCGCCAGCGGTTGGGAAGGGGCCGCTAAAATGATCGATTTACCAATCTGGCCAGCGCCGAATGGAGCCGAGCCCTATTTTCTGGACGCGGGCGGCTGGCAGTTGCCGTCGATCGGCGGTGGCAACGCCGTGCGCATCGATCGGCTCGGCGATCGGCACGGCATTTCGGTTTCGATGCCGCCGATGCGCCTGCGGGACGATAAGCGGGGGATCCACGCGATGGAGTGGATTTCGCGCCTTAAGCGCGGTTGCTCGGAGGGCGTCCGCATCCGCTTTCCGCAGCCTGGTGTCACTCGGCCTGCAAATGCCACGGTGCGGACCGCGACGAATGCACAGGCCACGCTTATTCCGGTGCAAGGGGTGCCTGGCACGATCTACCGGGAAGGCATTTTCTTCTCCCTGGTCAACGCAACGACCGGGCAGCGGTATTTGCATTCGGTTAACACCCAGGCCGTTCTGGACGGCGCTGGCCAGGGCACGATTTCGGTCCATCCGCGCACCCGCATCGCCGCTGCAGTCGGCTGGCAATTGCTTTTCGATTATCCGACGATCGAAGGCCGGTTGATGGGCGAGCAGCAAAAATGGACGCTTGAGTTGGCGCGCACGGTCGGCCTGCAATTCGATATCGAGGAGATCGGCTGATGGCTGGTCATTTGCCGCCTGCCCTTGCGGCTTCATTCGAGAGCGGCCGGTGCCTGCCTGTCTTGATGCTCCGCGTCGATCTGCCTGCGATCGATACGCTTGCCTTGCTCTACGGCACCGGCGAGATCACCTGGGGCGGTGTGAAGTTTGTCGGCAAGGATGATCGGTTCGGATCCCTTATGGCGCTCGATCCGCCGGAGGATGGCGTTGGCGATAACGCACCTTCGATGTCGTTCGAGATCGCAACGCCGAACGACACCGCCGCCGCTTTGCTGGCATCGCCGCTCTACCAGGGAGCCCGGACGCGCCTTTGGGTCGGCGGCCTGGACGCGGCCGGTGCATTGCTCGAGCCGTATCTTCTTTTTGACGGGTCGCTCGATCGGCCGCTGTTGCACCTGGATAAGGCCGTGCGCAGCCTCGAGTTCGATTGCGTTTCTGGGTTTGAGAAGTTCTTTGCTGACACCGAGGGCCAGCGGCTTGCCGATGCATCGCATCAGGCGGTCTGGCCTGGCGAGCAAGGGCTCATCTATGTGACCGGGATCTCTCGAACGATTATCTGGGGGCCGGGCGAGCGGCCAGGCAATGGACCGGTCTACGGATCGGCGGCCGGATTCGGCAACTTTGGCGGCGGCGGTGGCGGCCGTGGTTTCGGTGACTTCATGAACGTGGATCTGCGATGAATATTCTCGAAAAGCGGCGGGCCGCTACCCAGGCAACGATCGATCGCTTCAACGATCACCCTTTCGAATGGGGCAAGTTCGATTGTGCGAAAATGGTCGCTTTCCACTTGCGCAAAATGGGCGAGCCGATCGCGCATGCAAAGGCTGGATCCTACTCGGATGCGCTCGGCGCGAAGCGGGCGATCCGGCGGCTCGGCTTCGAGGACATGGGCGAGTTGATGTCATCAAAGTTTGTCGAAATCCCGCCAGCGGCTTGCCTGCTTGGCGACGTGATCGAGTTCAAGGCCGACAATCCGCTCGGCGCGCTCGGCATCGCGCTAGGCAATAATGCCGTGTTTTGCTACTCGGAGGAAGTGCCGGAGGGGCCGGTGTCTGCGCGGATCCATGAGGCAGTTCGCGCTTGGAGGATCGTGTAAATGGCGAAGGTGGTCAAAGGGGTTGTTTCTGTAATCGGCGCGGTGGCGTCGGTGCTCGCTGTCATCCCTTCGCCTATTCAGCCGATCGCGGCCGTTGTCGCCACCGTCGCCAGCGTTGCGTCAACTGCCCTTAACATGATTGCGCCGACCAAGCCGAAGTCGAGCGCGCAAGGCCAGCAGACCAGTTTCAAGTTGGATCCGCAATCCGGGATCCCCTATGTGATCGGCCGAACGCTCACCGGCGGCAATGGGGTGCATCGCGATACCTGGGGCACCGATAACCAATATCAGGGCTTTGCGATCTTCTGGTCGGGAGGCGGTCCGGTGCAGGCCATCGAAGCCTTCCAGGCCGATCAAACCACGATCGGCTTCGGCGCTGGCTATAACGCGGTCGGTGGATTTAAAGACTTCATGTGGCTGTCGACGCAGCTTGGCGCTTGCCCATCGCCTGCCTTGCCGACGCCGGTTGCTGGTTTTCCTGGATGGGGCGCTCAATCGAAACTGTCCGGCTATGCGGCCGGTGTCTGGGTCACCAAGTTCGACAAAAAGGGCAAGAAATATTCCGGCGGATTGCCGCGACCGGCTGCTATTCTGCAAGGTGTTAAAGTCTACGATCCGCGACGGGATTCCACCTATCCTGGCGGCGTTGGCGCTTGTCGACCGCTTCAAGAGAACACGTATGTCTATTCCGAGAATCCCTGGCTGCATGCGCTGACCTGGGCACTTGGGCGCTGGCAGAACGGCGTCAAAGTCATGGGCGTCGGCATGTTGCTCGAGCAGATCGCCGTGGCTTCGTTTGTCGATGCCGCGAACATCGCCGATGCGAACAATTGGAAGGCAGGCGGCGTCGTTTCGTCGGTGGACGATAAATGGGAAGTGATGAAGATGCTTGCCCAGGCAGGCGGCGGCCAGTGCATCCGGCTGGGCGCGTGTCTTACTGCTCTGGTTGACGCGCCTCGCGTTGCGGTTGCAACGATCCGCGAGAGCGACCTGGTCGGCAAGGCTTCGATCTCGGCGACGCAATTCCAGCGATCGCGCATCAACCGGCTTGTGCCGATCTATCGCTCGGAGGCGCACGGCTGGGAGCAAGTGCCTGCGGATCCGGTTTCCTTTGCTGTTCATGAGGCCGAAGATGGCGGCCGCCGCACGGCCGAGACTGAATTCGTGCTTGTGCAACAGATCAAGCAGGCGGCCGAGCTTGCGGGCTATGAAATCAAAAATTCGCGCGAGTTCGGTCCGATCGATCTCGAGCTTAAGATCCAGTGGCTGGGCATTGAGCCGGGCGACCTGGTCAATCTCGACATGCCATCGGCCGGCCTTGCCAATCAACCGGCGCTTGCCCTTACGCGCGGCATCGATCCGGGCACCGGCAATGTTGCGCTGTCGCTCCGATCGGAGACGCCGACCAAGCATGCCGAGGCGCTTGGCAAAACCACCACGATCGCGCCGTCGCCGTCGCTTGTGCCGCCGGATCTTTCGATCGTCGCCGCGCCGACCGTGGGATCCTGGACGCTCGCGGCTGGCATCGTCGAGGGGCCGGACGGCACCGGCTTGCCGATCCTGGTCGCGCGTGGCGCGACGGACAATCCGAACGCCAGCCATGTCGTTTTTGAATATCGACCGGTCGTCGCGCCGCAGGGGGCAATGCCGCCAGCGCCAGCGATCGGAGACATCGCCGCCGATTCGACCGGCGCCGAGTTCGTTTATGAGGCAGGCGGCTGGGCGCGGCGCTGGCTTATGCAATCGACCCAGGACGCCGGGGTAACGCTGCAGGAGTTCGGTGCGGTAACGCCGCAGACCAGCTATCAGATCGCGGTGTCTTATGTGTCGCGCGGTGTGCTCGGCGATCGCCGAGTGCTCGGGCCGGTGCTTACTGGATCCCTGGTCGCGTCGGGCTTTGCCGGTGCGGGTGATCTGGCGGGTGTCGACTATGTGCGATTTGGCGATGGAAGTATTCGCCAGGGCAACGGAGTGACGACTGCAACGGATGCTGGGTATCGAACCGATCTCGGCGTTTCGGCTGGTTTTGTCGGGCAGACGGTTTGGGCAACGCTCGACGATCCGAGTGCCACTCCCGAAAAGCTGCAGGGCATCGATTTCGGCGCGACGCGCGGCGAGAACATGGTTCGCAATGGCAATGCCGAGGGTGGATCTCTACAGGGCTGGGCGCTGGTCGAAGGCGGCGGCCCTACGCTTTCTGTTGCAGAGTTCGCTGGCATCCCGGAGGGTCGCCGTGCTTTCGTTATCACGAAGGCGGCGGCCGGTGCAGCGGGTGCATTTGGTTCTGCCGCCATTCCGGTAACGCCAGGCCGTTCCTATCTGATCAGGGCTAAAATCTGGGGCTCGGCACCGTCGCCTGCGGGCCTTTATTTTAGGCTGATGTGGCGCTCGAGCTTTCCTTCGACGGGGTTTGTGGGGTTGGCAAACCGAGAGGGCTCTATCGATATCGTCAGCGATGGTCCGGTCTCTGCGCTGCCGATCCAATATCAGGCGATCTGGCAATGCCCGGCGGATATGTATTGGCTTACGGCCGCCTTCTATAATTGGTCCACCACGTCATCCAATCTGCAGTTGGCGTTTGATGATGTTCAAATGGTCGAGCTTGCCGGTTTCGATCGACTGGCCAGCGATGCTGTTCGGCTCGGCGGCAACGTGCGACGGCAGGACGGTGCGACGCTTGTCACCGATGCGGCGGCGATCACTGCCCTTGGCGTTTCGGCTGGGATTGTCGGTCAAGCACCCGCTGCGACCGATCCGACCATTCAATCGGGCGCGACGCGCGATGTCATCACTGATGCCGATTCCGGCACCGATCGGCCGCCGAATTGGTATTATGCAAACCATCTCGGTCGCATCGTGCAGGAGCGCAAAGCCGCCTCTGCGCTTGGCCTGCCTGCAACGACCCATCTTGGCACTTTGACCACTTTCGCCGCCGATTATTACGCCGGAGCCATGCAGCAAACCTATGTCTCTGCCTCGGGCGTCATGTATCGCCGGTGGCATGCTAACACCCTTTCCTGGCAATCGTGGCAGTTGGATTATGGCACCGCGCGGCGTCCGGCTTTCGATCAGTCGGACATCATCGATATTGGCACCACTCCTGCAACGCGCGCTAATTTTCGGACTGATCTGGGCATTGCCGGTGGCATCGCTGGGCAGGCTGATTGGGCCACCTATACCGGGATCTCGACTGGCAACATGGCCGGGCGCGTTTCTCGGCTGGACTCTGGGGCCGGTCGCGCGCTCGATGGCCGCTTGCTCAATTCGAACAACAATTTCGGCTTGCGCGCATTGTCAGCGCCGCCGGGCATGTCGGCTACCGCTCAAACCAGCACGGCCACGGTCGACTTCAATTCGTCGGGCATCCTGTATCCCGATTGGGGCGGCACCCTGTCGCTTCCATCGGCATCGTTCCCTGGTCTGTCGCAGTCGACGCAATATTACTTTTGGAGGAACATGCCTTCGCCGGATGGCATCGGATCCAGCTATGGCTACTCGACGAACCTTGTCGACGCTCTGGGCACCGGCAAGGTCTACCTGGGGCAATATTTGACGCCTGCAGCCGGTGGCGGCGGTGGCGGCGGTGGCGGCTGGGGTGGTGAGAATTGCGTCGCGGCCGACGCGATCGTTCGCCTTGCCGATGGCCGCCTGGTCGACGCGGCCGAGGTCAAAGCTGGCGATCGGATCACCGTGCTCGCCTCGAGCTTCGATGGCATCGCCGAGCATGTCGTTTCTGCGAACCTGGTCGCGGAGGCCGATTGCGTTCGCCTGGTCACCGAGTCGATGATCCCGCTCACGCTCGCGCTGAATACGCCGATGACGACCAAGGATCGCGGCTGGATCATCGCTGCAAACGCCAGCGGCTATGAGATCCCTGTGCTCGACGCGGCTGGTTTCCGCTGGGAGAAGGTGCTCGATGTCGAGTATGTCGGCCGCCGTCCCGTTGCGCGCATCGACTGCGAAAACGGAACCTATGCGGCTGGCGATATCGGCGGCCGCTTCATCCTGTCCCACAACACGATCTACAAACCGTAGGAGCCGCCCATGTCCGATCCAGCCTTGCTCGAGCCGCAAAACCAGAAAGGCGTCAACGTCGATCCGCCGGACCGGCTGGCATTCGAAGAGCGTCCGCTCAAAGGGGAGCCTGCGACCGATCGCTTGCTCGAAACCGAAACCGGTCGGCTGTTGCGCGAGCGGATTCTGGTCGCCGATGCTCGAGCCGAGAACGTGGTAACGCCTGCGGATCCGGCGGCGACGGCGTTCAGCCTGTTGATCAGCCATGCGGCCGTCGATGCCGATGGCGCTGTGGCGCGGCGCGATGGCAAGCCTATCATTGCGCCTGCCCATGAAGTAGTCTTGACGCACGAGGCGCTCGGGCGGTTGGGATCCGAGGCGGCGGTCGACGAAGCGATCCGCGCGGCTCGGGAAGTTGCGGCCGCCCAGGCGGACCGCGTGTTTCGCGGAGGCGAGTTGGCCGATCGGCTGCTTGTCGGCCGCCAAAGTTGAAAGGATCGGAAATGCTTCAATTCGCTACGGACCTGGTCGACCTGTCGACCAAGCTGCAAACCTTCATCATGCTCCACGCGGCGTCGCTGCCGGAGTTCACCCGCAACAAGCTGCTCGAGGCCGGGCTGCATCCGTCGCCGGTCGATCGCATCGTCAACGCGGCCGAGGCTCTTTATGCCGTCAAGTCGGACCTTTCGGCCGAGGGCCGCGTTATGTGTGCGCAGCTTGCTCAATTTGCAGCGGTCAACGGCTGGCACGGCATGGGCGAACGCGGGCTGAAAATCGCCCAGGCAATGCAGCGCATCGGCGGCTATAACGCACCCGCTGGATCCGCATGGCCGAAGGCCGAGGACGATCCCGAGCCGATCGCCCAGATGGTCGAGCCGCCTGCAGAGCCGGAGCCGGTGGATTCTGGGATTGCCGTGCCCACCGGTCCCGAATAAAGAAAGGGACCAAAGGGTCGCAAATCAAAGCAGTGGGGCAATGTGACGGAGTCGAACGTGGCAGAAGCTATCAGCATGAACGGGCGCGTCGTCCATCTTGAGGAGGGCCAGCAACGGCTCTTTACCGAGGTTGGGTCGCTGCGCTCCGAGCTTGCTGGTATTGGCGGGAAGATCGACAAGATCGCCGACTCGCTCGCCACCGTCGCACCCGCTGCCGAAGCTACCGCCGACAGGGTGCGCCTTGAAATCCGCGAAGAGCAAGACCGCAAGGCTCGCGATCGCTCGGATCTGTTCAAGAACGCATTGGCTGGACTCGGCGGCGTCGCCTTGATCGTGACGGCGATCGGCGGTCCCTGGGTTGCTCGGGTTGGCGCGCTCGAGCAGGGGCAATCTCGGGTCTATGACTCGATGTCAACTTTGCGCCAGGATGTTACTCGGCTCACCGTCGATGCCGAGCGGAATCGAGACGCCATCGCCGAGTTGCGCCGGGCTCGGTCCGGCTATGCAGGGGATGGTCAAAATGGGTCGAGTGGCCGAAACAATTAATGGGTATCGCTTGCCCGAGTGGCTGTCGCCGCTGGTAGCTTTGACGCGTCCCTTGGCGGTCACGATGGTGATCGCAATTCCTGCAGTCGGATCCGCTTCGGTCGGCATCGCCTCGATCTTTGACGCGCGCATCGCCGAAGCGATGGCTCGCAATTCGATCATTTTCATCGCTGGCATTCCCGAGGCGGCATGGTGGGTGATCGCCTCGATCGCGCTCGGCTATTTCGGATCGAAGTCGGCCGAGGTCATCAAAGCGCCGCCGCCGCCTGCAGGACGTGCCAGCCCGGAGGGTGCCGCGACCAGGGGCGAGAGCGAAGCCGTCGCGCCGCCGGTGGATCCGTCCACCTTCGATGAAGATGCGCCGCCGCCGCAGATCGCGGGTGCGGGCGTCGCTACGCCGGAGTTGAAACTATGACGATCGTTCCTGGCCTTCGGCCGGTGCAAGACCGCCTGCAGCGCCTTGGCTTCTATCCGTCCCAGGGCGACGGGCAATGGGGGCCGCAGACCGAGGCCGCTCTTAACCAGGCGCTCACTCTGCTCGAAAAGGCGAAGGGCATCGAGCCGCCGCGCCATCCCAATTTGCCAGCGGCCTACCGTTGGCTGCTCGATCTGTCGCCGTTGCCGCAGACCACGGTCGCGGCGATCGGCTTGCTCGGCACGAAGGAGGTCGCTGGTCGCGCTCATTCGCCGGTAATCATGGCGATGGCGGCCGAGGTCGGTTTGACCGCTGCCC
>ENA-UOWE01003641-UOWE01003641.1-activated-sludge-metagenome-genome-assembly--contig:-NODE-3641-length-15568-cov-9.861471_pt1 | contig 15568 bp, 15 predicted proteins | sample MGYA00249841_ERZ761562 | MGnify/ENA primary metagenome ERZ761562 (study PRJEB28883, sample SAMN05720200) | activated sludge metagenome | isolation source: Anaerobic digester | place: Japan... | reverse complement strand
GATTTGTTGACGAATTTCTCTGTAAGAATTACTCTACCTGCGAAAGGTGGGATACCTGGCCCTCTCGTGATATTTTCCCGAAAGTGATACATTTCGATGCTCGGGCGACACTTTCAGAGCGGTCCCATTATTAGAAACACAAGAATGATTCCCTAGCCATTCTTATGACCATGGAAACGGCTGATTTGTAACCGCCTGAATTCTTGAAAAGAGGAAACATCCCCATTTTGGTCTTTCCACATGAACCTGCGAGGAAGCCAGAAACAAGAGCCTGAATGCAGAAGAAGGAGGCTTTACATGTATTCGGTGTTATCGCGAGTTCTGGATCCCGATTCCCTCTAAAAACATCCTGTGGAGCCTGAGGTCGTTTCCCAGTTCAGGATGGAACGCAAGGGCCATATGAGGCACTTTTCGTACCGCGACGATACCGGCATCGATCCGGGCAAGTACCTCGACTCCCTTCTCATTCCGGGTTGCCACCGGCGCCCGGATAAAGTATGCATGGTAAGGGTGGTCGAGTCCCCTGACCGCGATATCAGCCTCAAAAGATTCCTTCTGACGGCCGAAAGCATTCCGCTGGACGGTCATGTCGAGGAGCCCGAGAGGCTTTACCCTTGGGTCATCGACACGGGTGGCCATCAGCACCATGCCTGCACAAGTTGCAAAGATTCCGCCCTTAAAATTGACCAACGGCTGATACAGCCCGTTCTTCTGTATCAACCGGGAAATGGTTGTGGACTCCCCTCCAGGGATTGCAAGGCCGAGAAGCCCTTCAAGGTCGGCCGGGCGCCTTACCGGGACCACACACCCTAGCCCTTCTCCGATATCAGAGAGGGCTGCCTCGAACCCCCGGATATGTTCGCTCACATCGCCCTGGAGGGCCAGCACCCCGAGTCTAACGCCCACGGTACTGGAGCACCTCATCCTCGCGCAGGGTATGGACGTCGATCCCCTTCATCGCCTGCCCGAGCCCCTTGCTCACTTCGGCGATCACCCCAGGGTCATCGAAGTGGTTGACCGCCTCCACGATCGCCCTTGCCATCCTCCCGGGATCACTCGAGTGGAAGATGCCGGATCCCACAAATACCCCGTCTGCCCCCATCTGCATCATCAGGGCCGCATCAGACGGCGTCGCGATCCCGCCGGCGGAGAAGTTTACGACCGGGAGCCTGCCCATCTTCGCGGTCTCAAGGAGCAGTTCAGATGGCGCCTCGAGCTCGCGGGCACGTGCGACTATCTCCTGGGGACTCTTTCCCTGCAGGGCGCGGATCTCCCCCATGATATTTCTCATGTGACGGACCGCTTCCACCACGTTCCCCGTCCCTGCCTCACCCTTTGTACGGATCATTGCGGCTCCCTCGTGGATACGGCGGAGTGCCTCTCCCAGGTCGCGTGCACCGCAGACAAACGGGACCTTGAAGCATGCCTTATCGATGTGGAACTGCTCGTCGGCAGGAGTGAGCACCTCGCTCTCATCAATCATGTCCACGCCAAGCGACTCGAGGACCTGGGCCTCCACGACGTGCCCGATGCGTACCTTGCCCATCACCGGGATAGAGACTGCATCCATTATCTCCACAATGATGGCCGGGTCTGCCATGCGGGCAACCCCGCCGGCCTTGCGGATATCGGCCGGGACCCGCTCCAGGGCCATCACTGCGACGGCCCCGGCCTCCTCGGCGATTGCCGCCTGCTTCGCGTTGACCACATCCATGATCACCCCGCCCTTCTGCATGGATGCAAACCCCCGCTTCAGGAGCTCGGTGCCAAATCTCAGTTCCTCGAGTTTCATATGCTTATATAAGTGGGATGAGCAGGGCCAAAAACATTAGTACCATCAGCAGTAGGGTGACAATCAGCGTGCACGCACGGGCTGCCGAGAGGATGTCTGCTCCGGCTTCCGCGAGGGTCCTATCCCCAGGGCCTATTGAATAGACGCCAGGTTTCTCGAACCTTGTGCCTGTCCCTCCGGCCATCACTGCCATGGGGAGGCCCCCGTTGCACCCTGGCCGTGCTCTCCTGTCCCTCCGGAGGCACTCTCGCGCAGGGCCGAAGCGCCCACGGGAAGCAAAGTAGAGGAGAAGTACTGCGGCAGTAAGTCGTGCCGGCAGGTAATTCAGGGCGTCATCCGCCCTTGCAGAGAACCACCCAAGTCGCTCCCTCTCATCGCGGTACCCAAGCATCGCATCCATAGTATTCGCCGCCCGAAACACTGCGGCGCCGGGAAGACCAAAGACCGTGTAATAGCAGAGGGGAGAGACGATGCTGTCGACTAGATTCTCCGAGACTGACTCGTACGCAGCAGAAAGTACCTGCTCCCGGGAAAGTCCCGAGGGATCCCTGCTGACAAGGTTCTTCACCTCCAACCTGCCATCATCAAGGCCCTCACAAAGCGCACGCTCCACACTGAGGGCATGCTCTTCGAGCGACCGCCAGGCAAGGCACGATTTCAGGAGGACTGGACCTGCAATCAGGATCACAAACCATGGGAGGAAGTGTTCGGCAATGATGAATGGGAGGGAGAAGAGGATGACCGTTATCACCCACATGGCCACTCCCACTGTCCGCTGGAGAGCCACGGGATAGCGGTCTGGCCTCCCCCACAAAGAGATGAACGAACCGAGGAGTGCGACAGGGTGCAGCCTGCTGTGGGGATCGCCCGCAATGCGGTCGACCAGGAGAGCAAGCGGCATCACAAGGGGACGGATCCAGAACATGCGCAGGTCAACCCGGGAGAGAATTCTTTCACGATATCACGTTGATAGCAGAAGAACTATTCGAAGACTCCCAGATTCCCTCATTGAAGCTATAGAGCCCGTGGCATGACTGATGAGAGATGGTCTCTCCCCAAACGTGAAGTCGATTCAATGACACCGAGCCGGAAAAAAGGGACGATTTTTTTATTTGCCGACCTGCCCGGTTGCATCGGACCGGGGTGATCCCTCACTCTTCAGGAGTCCGTGGAAGGAGATCCGGGATCCCATCCTCAATAGGGTACTCAACCCTGCAGGCTGCGCAAAAGAGCCCTCCTTTGAGGATCTCCACTTCGTTCTCCTCAGTCACCCGGAGCTCAAGATCCCCCTTGCAGACCGGGCAGCAAAGAATGGGGAGGAGGCTTCGCTTCATCGCTCTCCCCTGATATCGATGATGTTCGAGACATCCGGCCCGGTTGAGATGAGGGTGATGGGGCATCCGATGTCCTTTTCTGCATGGTCCAGGAAATCAAGGGCTTTCCTTGTGAGCTGGTCGTACTTGGTGAGGCCGAAACAGGCCTTGTCCACGCGATCAATGCCAGTGATAGCCGCCTGCGTGCACCCGTTGATCATGGCAGAGTAGCGGGCCATCGCTCCGTCCCACTGCCCGATGCGCCGCTGGCGATGCGTCACGGTCCCGAACTCCTGTATACCCATGCGGTCTGATACATCTCTCGCCATCTCGGTCGAGAAGGGGCCTTCCCCCACACGGGTAGGATATGCCTTGAAGACCACGACGACGTCATCGATCCGCGTCGGTCCCACACCATTGTCTGCAGCGATTTGCGAGGCAGAGGTGTCCTTGCTGGTCACGTACGGATATGTCCCATAATAGAGTGATATCCCAAACCCCTGTGTCCCTTCCAGGATCACGTTCTCCCCCCTGTCAAGGGCGGCATTGATCTCCCGGGGGACATCGGTGATATACCTGTGGAGTTCAGGCACGTCCTTCGCCTGCCGGGCCACCCTCATCACCCGGTCGGCATTGGCGGGGCCGCACCCGCTCCCCGTGCTCCCGATGGTCTTGGCGAGGTGGTCACTCTGCTTGTCCCGCTGGATATGGGCCTCCTCGATCACGGTGCACCGCCCGTCCACAAAGACCCTGTCGCCCACCCCAAGAACCTCTACCTCATGCGCAAGCACCCGGGGGTCGACGAGGACACCTGTGCCGATCATCAGGCGGGCACGTGGGTAGACAAACCCTGACGGGACCATGCGCACCCCGTACTCTTTCTCCCCCATCTTCACTGTATGGCCGGCATTCGGACCCACACCCCCACGGGAGATGATGGTGGGGTGGTCCTGGTGGGCGATGTGGGCAACGATCTTGCCCTTTCCCTCATCGCCAAAAAATCCGCCGACGATTATGGTACAGGTCATGGTACAACCATATACTATAGGTCAGGGACGCGGATAAAAGTATATCGGGTAACCTTTGACATGTGATTTTGTTCACAATACGTTTTGATTTGCCTCCCAAAATCCTGGTGATCGCCTGACCCGGCTTGCATCTGGTTGAACCACTGATATGGGGGGCGTCTTATGATGCCTTTCCCGGGGGGGAGGTTTTTGGTATAATGAACAGAGCCGCGTGCAAAAATACTGTCCTCCACGCCAGTAGAAGACTATAATAAAAAGGGGTATATGATTTGGGGCGCACTCCTCCCTTCATTTCAGACGCTGTATGAACGCTTCCATTCTGCGGACCGCTTCATTGAGGTCCTTTCTTGATACGGCATATGCGCAACGGAGGTGGCCCGCTCCTCCCTGCCCAAAGACGCTTCCAGGCACCACGGCCACATGCTCCTCTTTGAGAAGCTGCTCCGCAAATTCATAGTCCGAAAGCCCTGTCTTTTCAACTGAAGGAAATGCATAAAACGCACCCTCCGGGAGGTGGCAGGGGAGACCGATCCGGTTAAGGCTCTCTATAAAGAGGTTTCTCCTGACGCGGTATTCGCTGACCATGCGGTTCTTCTCATCCTCTCCTCTCCGTATCCCTTCGAGCGCGGCAACCTGCCCCATGACAGGAGCACAGAGCATGACATACTGGTGTATCTTCAGGGCTGCATCGCAGATCTCCCTTGGCGCGCACAGGTACCCAATCCGCCACCCCGTCATCGCGTAAGCTTTTGAGAACCCGTTCAGGGTGATCGTGCGGGCAGCAAGGTCCCCTACCGTCGCGGATGCCACGTGAGACCCGTCATACGTGAGTTCTGCGTACACCTCGTCACTGATCAGGACAAGGTCATGGTCACAGACGATGTCCGCAACTGCCTGCAGATCTTCCTTGCGCATCACCGCACCGGTAGGATTGTTGGGGAAGTTGATGATCAGGGCCTTACTTTTCCCTGTTATCCGCTCCATGAGGATGTCGGGATTCAGGCGGAACCGATCCTTCCTGAGGCAGGGGACCGGGACCGGCACACCTCCGGCAAGGGTCACGCATGGAGAATAGGAGACGTAACAGGGCTCTGCAACCAGCACCTCGTCTCCAGGATCGACCACCGCGCGGATGGCGATATCCAGCCCCTCCGAGACCCCGGTAGTGATGATCATCTCCTCGTCCGGGTGATAGGTGAGATGATAGTGATCGCGGAGATAGCGGGACAGGGCTTCACGGAGTGTCTGGAGCCCGCGGTTGGAGGTGTAGGATGTTCCACCCTGCTCTATTGAATAGATGCTGGCCTCGCAGATGTTCCATGGTGTCGAGAAGTCAGGCTCTCCCACTCCAAGGGAGATCACCTCCTCCATCGTAAGCGCCAGGTCAAAGAACTTTCGAATCCCCGATGGGGGTATCTCCCGGCCTCTCTTCGAGATATAATCTCTCATCCGGGCTCCTCACAGGGAATAGGGTATCCGTTCGCTCCCTTCTTTCTCACAGAAGGTGCGACCGTGCTCCTTGTATGACTTCATGATGATGTGGGTGGCAGTCTCCCGTATGCGGTCCATGGGCGCGATATACTCTGAGACAAAACGGGCCACCTCCTGCATGTTCTTCCCGGTAACGGTCAGCTGCAGGTCATAGGTCCCAGTAATGAGGCGCAGAGATCGGACCTGCCTGAACCTGGCAATCCGCTCTGCGATGCGGTCATATCCATAATCCCGCTCAGGATTTACCTTCAACTCGATGATGGCGGACACTTCGCCATTGCCTGCCCGTTCCCAGTCAATCACGGCGGAGTAACTGCGGATTACCCCTGCACTCTCCAGTGCTGCGATCCGTGCCTCGATCTCATCGGGGGCGATCTCGGCCATTACGGCCATCTCGCGGGTGGTCAGGCGGCTGTTCTCCTCCAGAAGCTGGAGCAGAAGAAGGTCCTTTTCGTCCATTATCTCTTCACCTGAACAGGGACCTGCACCACTGGACATCCTTGTCGGCAAGGCCCTGGGCACTCAGCCGGGTATCCGCCGTGATGACATCCCATATCTTATGGATATTGGTATCAAACCACATTTCTTTTGTCCTTCCATATCGCCCCCGGCTCACCACTCTTGTATTGATCACGCCCAGCATGTTCAGTTCCGAGATGAGGTCGGTGATGCGTCGGTGGGTGAGTATATCGAGTTCCATTGCGGGCGCGATCTCCTTGTAAATCCTGCTCACCTCTCCACTGGTGAAAATGGTCTGGCCCATCTGATCAAGGAGAAGCATGGCGTAGAGGACCACTTTGCTCTGAGTTGGGAGAGTTGCTATGCACTCTATCATCGAATCGGCCTCGATCTTGGCCTGGGCACTCTTCACATGCCGCTCACTCACCCTGTCCGATTCATCCCGGTCGGCAATCTCGCCGGAGACCCTGAGGAGGTCGAGGGCCCTCCTCGCGTCACCGTGCTCTTGTGCGGCAAGCGCGGCACAGAGGGGGATGACGCTTTCCTCAAGCACCCCGTCAAGGAACGCCATCTCTGCACGCTGCCGCAGGATATCACAGAGCTGGGGCGCGTTGTAAGGTGGGAATACAAGTTCTTCTTCGCTTAATGAGGAGAGCACTCTCGGGTCCAGGAAATCCTTGAATGAAAGATCGTTTGAGATCCCTATCATGCTCACCTTTGATTTCTTGAGGTCAGAATTGATCCTCGAGAGGTTATAGAGGGTTTCATCTCCACTCTTCTTTACCAGCTTGTCAATCTCGTCCAGCACGATGATCAGGACGCCACCCATCGCCTCGAGCTGGTTCTTGAGTTCCTGGTACACCTGGTCTGTCGGCCACCCCGTCATGGGGATGTGAATCCTCGCCTTGTCGCTTGCGGTCTCATCCTCTCCAAGCAGGGTCTTTGAGATCTGAGCGAGGACCCTATACTGCGTGTCGATTACCTCGCAGTTCAGGTGCACTACCCGGCAGATTGTCCCCATGTGTATACCCGCATTCTCAAGCTCGGATCCCACATAACGGACACTTGCGGTCTTTCCCGTTCCCGTCTTTCCATAGATGAGTATATTAGACGGGGTCTCGTTCCTGAGTGCGGGAGCGAGGATAGCGGCCACCTGGTCTATCTGGGGCCTGCGGTGGGGAAGGATCTGTGGACGGTAAGAATGCCGGAGTACTTCTCTGTTCTTGAATATTTTATTTGTTTCAAGGTATTTTTTGAACAATCCGACAGACGCATTCTGCTCCTGAGGCATCCTCTCCCCCTGGGAGATGATCATATGCAGCCTTCAATGAAAAAGGTGCCTGTTTGATTGGCATATAAACCCCTTTGTTTCCACTGGAGTGCGCAATAAAAAAGGGTTTTTTGTCTGTTTGCTTGTTTATAAGGTGATTTGAGCTGAAGTGAAATGCCAGGTTTTCCACAGGAATTTTTCTTTGGATCTTGGAACCCCGGACCCCTTTGTTTCCATTGGAACTTACTGATGAACTACTCTTGAGTAGAGTAGTAGTAACAGGAACTATTCATTTTCTTTTCTTCTTTTTCTCATATAATAATTCATTGAAATATCTCCGTGGACATTGAGAATCACCGATATTTTATGAGCAACACAAAAAAATATAGATAAAACTATAGCAAGAATATACCTATTATCAATGACAAAAAAGGAAAAAGGAGTCCAGTACACCCACTCTCCAGTGGAAACAAAGGGGTATAGAGAGTTAGAAGCTCTGGTTTACCACATTGTCTCTGGTCATTTATGATAAATAACACTCACATATATATTTACAACACTCACTCTATATAAAGATGAAAAATGGAGAATTTTAAGGAAGCCACTCATGACTGCCTTGCTGTAGAGGAAAAAAATATAAATCACGAAATAATTTCCTATGAAAATACCTCCAGCAGTTTCATGTGTCAGTCCTATTCCGAGGAGTATCATGAGTGTTTTCATTTAAACAGGAGAGGAACCACTCACAGAAAAGCAGCAAACTTCATCGATTGGAGGAGTCTTCACCAATTCTTCCAATGGAAATAAAGGGGTCTAGGTCACCATCGTTCAGGGGAGCACCTGGCGCCTCTGAGTGCCGTTTATTCCAGAAGAGTATGCTATAATAATACATGCAGGTTCACCATGAAAGATCAGTTCAAATAAGTGCCGCAGTCATCACTGTATCCAGTACGAGGACCACAGAGAACGACAGCAGCGGAAAGGAGATCATGCACCTCCTCGAGATGTCGGGAATCAGTGTGGCAATTTACACCATTGTTCCCGACGACATTGAGGAAATACGAAGAGAGGTCCTCACATCGTTTCGCACCTGTAATTGCATTATCATCAACGGCGGGACCGGTCTCACTCCCGACGACTGCACGATTGAAGCAGTCTCGCCCCTTATGGATAAGAAAATCGATGGATTTGGCGAACTCTTCAGAGCAAAGAGCATGCAAGAGATTGGCACACCTGCCATGCTCTCCAGGGCTATTGCCGGCGTCTGCCATGGAAAGGCGGTCTTCTGCATACCCGGCTCGACAGCCGCGGTGACCCTGGCAACCCGGGACCTCATTATCCCGGAACTCAGGCATATACTCAGCCATGCGACGAAGCGTCACTGAAGTGAAAGAGATATCCGTCTCAAATTTTTCTGGCGTTGAAATGAAAAGAGGACCCTTAACGGTAGACCTCAAGAAGGGCAACCCGCTCCAGGACAAGCTCCGGCAGACGCCCCCTTCCCACAACCTCGATCTCCTGGGGGGTAATTGAGAAGAGGGTGCAGAGGCGTGCCGCTTTTTCAGGCGGAATGACTTCCCAGTCCTCGTTATCTGCCGGGGCACAGAACTCTATTATCTCTTTCCGGGCCGCCTCATTTTCAGGGCAGATGCAGAGGTATGCGGCATTCTCTCCGGGGTGCAGGCCAAATTTCATTCCCTGCACGATCTGGCGTGAGCCAGCAGCATAGAGGAGGGCCTCCATCTCGACGCGGTTTGAGATCATGGTCTCCTGTTCAAGAGCCCTGAACGCATGTCGGAGAGCAGACTCTGCATGGGCTCTCCCGGCCATGTGCTCCGCATTAAAAAAAATAACATGTGTGCCCCGCCGCGAGGATATCCCGTGTATCTTTTGAAGGAACCCCTCAAGGTCGCGCATGGCGATCCGGACCTGGGAGATCCCGCAGGCCAGCATCAGTCCTCCTCACTGAACGAGGAGAGTGTCGCCTGTCCTTCAGCGGGAGAAGGGTCATCTGGCGCGCTTCTCTCCTCACCGAGCTCGCGCATGACCTGTGCTGCGATACCCCTGCCAAGAATGGCAGCGACTCTCCCGCTCTCTGCACGTCTCAGTTCATCGGGGCTTGTGATCCCATTATTGAAGAGGCTCCTCGCACGGACCCGCCCGATCTGCCTGAGGCGGACCAGTGGCAGGAGCTCCCGCTTCACCCCGTGCCTCATGCATATGCTGTACTCCCTCACATCGCGGGCAAATCGTGGCACGAACATCCCCGCCAGCCTCCCGGACGCGTGAAGCAGCCAGTTGACGCTCTCGACCAGGTTGAAGATGTCCCCGGGGCCGACCGAGTATCGTTCACAGATGGTGGCTTCAGGCACCTCCAATGACCAGTCGCGGAGGAGCATGGCGGTCTTGAGTGCCCTGAAATACTCCTCCTCCTCCCCGAACCCGAGCGGAACCCATAGCTCGTCCTCATGTTCAAGCAGGAACCGGTCGAGATAATGGAGATCGCGGTTGTTCACGTAGAGAGTATACATATCAGGCGTACTGCAGATGGTCTGAAGGAGCCCGATATCTGAATATTTTCTGGCGGAACGCATATTGGAGACAATGGATTCCGCTCCACGTGGATCAATGTAGAGCTGTGAGACCAGGCTTCCGTATTCTGTTGGAGAGAGACGCCCTTCATTCACCACTACCATCTCAGCGTTTTCGAGGAAGCGCAGAGCGCTCTCGGTGACCGAATCGATAAGCCTGCTCCCACGATGCTGGTAGCAGTAGAAGGTCCTGGCCAGGAATTCCTGGATCTCCCTCTGACCTGCGGCAAAACCCGAGGCGATGAGCGAAAGGACATGGCTCGTCAGCGCAGATTCATTTGCGCACTGCGAGTTGACGTCCTCGGCGGATGCATGGATATAGAATTCGAAGAGGCTGCACCGCTCCCCCTCATCCTTCGCGATGAGTACCGCCTCACCGTATGGGTCAAGCCCAGGGCGCCCGGCTCTCCCGGCCATCTGGTGATATTCCCGGGCTGGGATGGGGACCATTCCCGCACCGGTCTCGTAGCGCCTGAAATCACGTATGACGACTCTCCTTGCGGGGAGGTTGAGCCCCGCAGCGAGTGTCGGGGTCGAGGAGATACAGCGTATGAGTCCCTTCCTGAAACCCTCCTCGACGATAGCGCGTGCTTCCTTGGGCAGCCCTGCATGGTGGAACGCAGCACCCATCCCCACGCATGCGGCAAGGCCTTCCCCAGTCATGGTGCTGTCCAGTTTCTTTAACCGGTCACGATATCTGTCAAGTTCCGGATCCTCGCATTTCAGGGCCTTTGCAGCCCGTTTTGCGAACGCTTCCGCGTTCTTGCGGGAAGAGACGAAGAAGAGACATTGTCCCCCCTCGGCGACGGTGTCGAGGAGCAGGTTGATATCTTCGTGCTTCGATACGGGCATCACCACCCGTGAATGGTCGTCGAACCGGATCTCCCCGTCCATGTACACTCCCTGCCGGAGGTCGACTGGTCGCCAGGTGCTGGTGACAAGTGCGGCATCGAGCCATCCGGCAAGGGTCCGTGGGTTGCCAATGGTCGCGGAGAGTGCGATGACCTGCATCCCGGGGTTCCTGGCTCGCATCTTGGTAATCACCATCTCGAGTGTTGGTCCCCGGTCAGGAGAGTCCAGGAGATGGACCTCGTCGACGACGAGCAGCGAGATATCTGAAAGCCATGGTGCCCGGTTTCTGATGAGGGAATCCACCTTTTCGCTCGTTGCGACGATGATATCGTTCCGACCGAGATACTCGTCGCGCCTGTCGAAATCCCCGGTTGAGATACCGACCCGTATCCCTTTCTCCCCGAATACTTCGTATTTTTCGTTCGCTAGGGCCTTGAGCGGTACAATATAGAGGCTCTTTCCCCCGCGGGACGCATGTGCGTGCATTGCCATCTCGGCAATGAGGGTCTTGCCGCTTGCAGTGGGGACAGTGACGAGGAGGTTTGCCCCTTCAAACAGGCCTTTTTCAACGCATTCCGCCTGTGGAGGGTAGAGTTCCTCGATTCCGAGCGTCCGGTATCTCTCCTTCAGGTAAGTGGGGAGCGGGAGGGCGGCTACCTTCATTTACGACCCCATTTTTTCCAGTCCGCAATGGCATGAGTGCGCACATTTTAATAAAACCATGACGATACCGGGGTAGCCATTTCCAGTCGAAATCACCCATCCCCTGCCGCGAATAGCGCACCTGGTATTCATCCCGGACAAGGCCTCGGTCAATAGTAGTAATCGATCATGTCCTGCTTTACGTCCTGGCGTTTCTTCTCCAGGAACGAGAAGACCGCCTCGTGCGGGGAGCCTTCGAGGAGCATGTCGATTGCCGCACGGGCAATCTTCATCTGTTCTGGGAGCCCTATCAACGCGATGGTCTTTCCCATGACCGATATCTGGGTGTGGGTCATGTGCTCGATCTGTTCCCTCGCACGGCCGTCTCTCCCGATGATCCGGCCCCGGAGGCGGTCCATCTGCCTGGGGCTGTCCGCAAGCCCGGAGAGGTCGATCACTTCGAGCAGCAGGTCCTCGTCGTCGAGCAACCGGAATGCCCGTTCCGGGGAAAACCCCCGGTTCACCGCCTGTATCACCTCAACCGCACGGAGAAATGGCACGGCGTCTTCTCCCTCCACGCGGACTATTCCTTCCTGGCTGTCAATGGAGATGACAGTCCCGGTCTTTTCTTCCAGCTCCTTCTTGATAAGGCCGCCCTTCCCGATCAGAACGCCGATCCGGTTTCCTGCAACTTTAAGCTCCTGCATCATGTGTCTCTTCCCTCGTCTCTCTTGAGTGTGTTCTTCCGTTCCGGGAGCGCGATGCCTGTCACATCCGAGAATATCTCCCGTTCATCCCTCACCGGGCACTTCTGTTCGAAGAACCGGTTGATGTTGGCGATATCCCGGACCAGGAAATGGAGTGCCCGCGGGTGGTCCGGAGTAACGGCCTGGCCCATATCGATAACGTGCAGCCTGTCCCCAAACAGGATATTGTATTCGGAGAGGTCGGCATGCACAAGCCCGGCCTTCTGGTAGAGATCCCTGATGAAACCCATAATCTCCCGGTATACATCCCCTGGATCTTCGAGCATCACTGACCTGAGCTGGGGATATGGTCTCTCATCCTCTCCCAGGAACTCCATCACAAGGATGTTCCTGTCCCAGATGAAGGGTTCTGGGACGGGAAGACCGGCCTCGTGTGCCCTTGAGAGGTTCGAAAACTCTTTCCTTGTCCAGGCAAACACGATGTCTTTCCTGGTCCGGCGGATCCCGGAGAAGCGACGGTCTCCGATGATGTACTCGCTCATCGCGTTGAAATTTGCGGTCCGTATCCGGTAGATCTTGATCGCAAGCTCCGTTGCGTCCCGCTCCCCGAAGAAGACATTGGCCTCTTTTCCGGTGCTGATGGACCCCCCAATCGCAGTAATCCACTTTTTATGCACCAGCCTGTAGAGCGAGAGGAGCGTGATCTCGTCAAAGACATCGTCCCTGACCTTCAGCTGGTCCATGTCCCTGATGCGGATCCCGAGGTCAGCAATCTTTCGGTCGAACCTGTTCTCAATGCGATCGATGCTCATTTGTGGATCCTTTGTCATCCGATATGATCACGTACACACGCAAGGATGTCAGAAAGGTAGGAAGCAGTGGTCTTCTTCAGGTCAAGGGGATGGATCTCGCCCTTCCTGTAGGCCTCTTCGATCTCTCCGAATGCCTGGAATGTGCGTTCTCCGCCAAACTTTGCCGGCCTGTGCACCACGACTTCGGATACTCTTGGGAATACATGGTACTGCAGGATCTGCAGTATCGGGTTCTCCTCGCACTCCGGAGGGCAGAATGCTTTCTGGCATTTCTTCTGGATGTCCTCTACGCTGTCGGCAACGGATATGTAATTTCCACTGGAAGAAGACATCTTCTTTCCATCGAGCCCATTCATAATTGGGGTATGGATGCATACAGGTGACGGGTACCCGACAGAAGGGAGGTGCTCCCTGGCCAGCATGTGGATCTTCCGCTGGTCTATTCCGCCGACCGCGGCGTCCACACCGAGCCGTGCGATATCCACCATCTGCATGATGGGGTAGATCATCTGGGAGACAGTGGGGGTCTCCATCTGCCTTCCCACCTCGTCCATGCTCCGGGTGGCACGGTTCAGCGTGATCTGCTGGGAGAGTCGTAAAACCATCAGCTCGTAGTCCCGGTCGAGCTGGAGGTCAGACCCGAGCACGTACTCCACGTCGGTGAGCCCAAGCCCTTCGAAGCACTTCCTGTTATACATGGCAAGATCCCGCACCTCCTCCATGGTCCCTTTCCGGTTCAGGAAGGCATGCAGGTCGGCGAGGAGCACCACGACCTCGAACCCGGCACGTTTCAGGTCTACGAGCTTGTTGACGGTGACCAGGTGGCCGAGGTGGATCTCCCCGCTCGGCTCATAGCCGGTATATACCCTTTTCTTCGGCCTGGCGAGGACTTCCCGGAGCTCCTCATCGGTGACCACCTCCACGGTGTTCCTCGTTGCCAGTTCGTACGCGTCCATTCATATAAAATGGGGGACGCGGGGTGTTAATGCTTATGAACATTCCAGGCCGGGAGGCCAGTAGAGGGCGGCGTTATGTGGCAGGGGGTCGTCAAAAATTTTCAACCTCCGCTCTCTGCGAGACGCGATAGAGAGACGAACCGGCGTTTTCCAGGACACCCCTTATCCATGTGACTCCAGGGCTGTCAGGACATGTCCTTGTCTGGTCGAGCGGAAGGATGCTGTGGAAGAGTGAGAAAAGTCACTGACACCCCCTCTCAATTGAGAGGAACACAGGACCAGGAGGACAGGAAGATTGAGGGGTTCCCCCTCTGCCCAAGAGTCCATGCAGCAAGGTCAGGTTACTAGTGATAACCCGGGGGAGGAAGTGTAGGGGGGTTGTTTGCCCCAAATCCCTTCGCCTGCGCGAACATGAGAGGAAAAACGGTAATTATTTGATTGCCACGAATTTCATTGCCTTGTTGGTCATTGCGATGGACTTCGCGGGATCCTTCTCGATGCCCGTCATTGCCCTGATACAGTCGATGTTCTCCACCACCACATCCGCCTCCTGGTGGATAGCCTGGAAGAGGTAGAGCTCCTTTCCTATGCAGGAGACTGATTCCTCGAAGATGCCGTTCTCCCAAAGGTCAGAGCGGGGACGGCCCATGTCCATTGCGTACTCTTTCAGTTCGGCAGTGCTCGTGATCCCTGCCGCCTTCCTGACGAGTCCCATCCTCGGGTGCTTCTCCATGATGCCGAGCACATCCTCGCGGCTCGCTGCGGTTTTCAGGTCCATCTGCACGACGTGCATGTGCATCATTGTAACGGGGACGATCATTGCCAGGGTGACGATGTTGATGTGCGGGAGCACGCTCTGCACATCAGGGCCGTGGTGGCTCGGGATGTGGACTGGGTTCAGGACTATGGCATCGATCGGCCCGCGCTTTATGTCAGCAGGGTCCCCGCCTCTCCTGACCATCACTGCCCGCACCTTCTCGACGCCGTAGGCTTTGTCCATGGCATTAATTATCCGGCAGAGGCCCGTCGTGTTGCAGGAGACAACCCGGGCGAACTGCTTGCCGATGGCTTCCCTGTAGTTGCAGTCCGAGTTGAAGGAGAACCCTGCAACCTCGTGTTCTTCACCCCCCTGCCAGATGGCTTTGACCCCGGCTTTCTCGTAGAGTGGCCGGTTCTTCTCCCCCACGCCTCCAGGGGTTGCGTCCACGACAATATCCGCTGCCTTCAGCATGTCATCCACGCTTCCTGCAACCGGGAGGCCGGCCTTCTCGAATGCAGCCTTCTTCGAGAGATCCGCGATGTAGAGGGGATAGCCCCGGGATTTCGCAACGAAGGCTTCGTGGCTGGGCTTCGTCTTTGAGACCCCGACGACTTTCATGTCCGGCTGGGCAGCGACGGCATCCGCGACACGCTTTCCAATCGTCCCGTACCCGTTGATGGCGACTCTGATCATATGGTGAGGTGGTGGGAACGGGGGAAATTAAAGGTTGTCAATTGTGGAGGGGGAAAAATCATGACTGCGTTAAAGTCAGAAAATGAAACAACTTCGAATTCAGCACTATTTTTCGTTTTTATTCAATGAATGAAGTTTTTCTCTACAAAATAATTTCAAAAACTTTATGCTCTTCAATAGTGACACACCAATTACCGGGGGA